>Ga0207747_1000118_pt1 | contig 92919 bp, 84 predicted proteins | sample HigsolmetaGSP11D_FD_184839 | JGI IMG/M metagenome (GOLD analysis project Ga0207747, IMG submission 184839) | High solid enriched microbial communities from the Joint BioEnergy Institute, USA - SP1-1-D (SPAdes) | ecosystem: Engineered > Bioreactor > SSF (Solid state fermentation) > Aerobic >...
CGGGGCGGGGCGTACGCCGCTGGAACCGGGGGCCGCTAGAACCGGCCCCCGCCGCCGAGGAAGCCGCCCCCGCCCCCGCCGGAGCCGCCGAACGAGCCGGGGTTGAAGCCACCCCCACCGAAACCGCCCCGACCGAAACCGCCCCCGCCGAGGCCGCGGCCGAGCATGTTGCCGATCAGGATCCCGCCGATCACCGCGCCCATGTCGCCGCCCCCGCCGCCGCGGTAGGGGCCGGTGTAGTGGCGCTGGGCGTTGCGGATGTCGGTGTTCGCCAGGTGCTGGGCCTGCACCGCCAGGGTGGTGGCGGTGTTGGCGTGGCCGATCGCCGCGGCGGTGTCGGTCGACCGCTTGGCCTCGGCGGCCTCGATGTGGCGCACCGCCTCGGCCAGCCGGGTGCGCGCCTCGGGGCCGACGATGCCGCGGCGGGCGTCGATGTAGTCCGACACCGACCGCACCCGCGACCGGGCGGCGAACAGCGCCTCGTCCAGCGAACGGTTCAGCCGCTCGGCCGCCTCGCGCTGCTCGGCCACCGCGGCCAGGATGCGGTCGAGCTCGGCGTCGGCGTTGGTCAGCTGGGTGAACGCACCGAGCGGGTCGGAGGACCCGGTGCGCCGGGCGGTGTCCACCGCTGCCACCGCGGCGTCGCGGGCGGCCGCCAGCTCCGCCGAGCCGCCGTCGCGCAGCAGCTCGCCGGCCTGGCGGATGCCGTTCTCGATGTCGGCGATGGCGTCCGGCAGGGCGGCCGACGCGTGGTGGATGTCGGCGTCGGCCCGGTCCACCGCGTCCAGTAGTGAACGCGCCTGGCCCAGTGCGGATTCCGCGGCCCGCACGCAGTCGACGAGCAGGCTCTGCCGGCCCGGCTCCGGGCGGGCGGCCAGCTCGCGGGCCTTGCCGATCCGGCCGTCGGCGAAGCGCAGCCGCTCCCGGGCGGTCTCGACATTGCCCGACACCGAGGTCAGCGCGGCGGCGTCGAACTCCTGGTGCAGCTCGGCCAGCCGGCGCTCGGCGGGCTCGAGCCGCGCGGTCAGGTCGACCACCTGTCGGGTGAGCGCGTCCAGGCGCGTCGGGGCCTGGATGACCAGATCCCGCAGCTGCTCGAACGCCTCGCGCTGGGCCTCGAGCTCGCGGTCGGCCCGCGCCGCAGCGACGATCACCCGGGTGAGCAGCTCGCGGCGCTGGATCGGGGTCTCCGGAATCGTGTCGTCGAGCTGCTGGCGCACGGTGAACGCCTGTGCCAGCGCCTGTTTGGCGTTGTCCACCGCCCGGGTGAACGGCGCGGTGCGCTCGGGGCCGAACTCCTCGACGGCCAGCTCCAGCTCGGCCGCGCTGGTGCGCACCGCGTTGTCCACCTCGACCACCAGCGTGCGGGACAGGTCGTCGAGCACGTCCAGCGGCACCGCGGCCACCGCCCGCGGATCGGTCAGATCGAGTCGGCGGGCCCGCTCGAACGCCGCCGCCCGGCGCTGCCGCTTGCGCCGGCGGCTCCACCCGACCAGCGCGAGCAGCACCGCGGCGAGCACTCCCAGCGCGACGAGCACCGACCGCGCCGACAGGCCGCCCCCGGACCCGGTGGCGTCGGCGAGTCCCTCGGCGGCCACCACCGCCGCGCCCGCCCAGTCGCCGCGGCGCAGCGCCGGCTCGATCAGCCCGCGCCGGATCTCGTCGACGTCGGAGCGGCTGATGCCGGGGATGGAACCGGCCACCTCGAAGGCGTAGGCGCGGTCCACCGTGGCCACCGACAGCAGCGCGTCGTAGTCGCCCAGGTCGCTGAGCCGGCGGGTGGTCGCCGACCAGTTCAGCGCGTTCTGCCCGGAGAAGTCCTCGACGTAGACCACCCACAGCCGGATCCGGCGGTCGGCGTAGAGCGCCTCGACCGCCGACTGCACCTCGGCGCGGCCGGCCGTCCCGAGCACGTCGGCCCGGTCGGTGACGTAGCCGGGCAGGCGGAACGGCGGCTCGGACCCCGCGGCCGGGGCCAGCAGCGCCCCGGCCGTCAGCAGGCACACCACCAGCGTGAGCAGTCGGACGATTCGCATGGCGCCAATCTAACGGCGCGCCCGCGGGCCGACCGGGCTTGTCCGGTCGGTGCTGGCAGACTGTGCTGCGGTGAGTGCTTTGGTCAACGGATTCGCGGAGCCCGGCGCGGCCCGGTACGACGATTTCGACTGCGAGCGGCTCGTCGCCGAGGGGCCCAAGACCGCCGCGCTGCCGGGCACCGACTCCGAGCGGCGCAGCGACTTCGCCCGGGACCGGGCGCGGGTGCTGCACTGCGCGGCGCTGCGCCGGCTGGCCGACAAGACCCAGGTGGTCGGCCCGCGGCAGAGTGAGACCCCGCGCACCCGGCTGACCCACTCGCTGGAGGTGGCCCAGATCGGCCGGGGGATGGCCATCGAGTTGGGCTGCGACCCGGACCTGGTCGACCTGGCCGGGCTGGCCCACGACATCGGGCACCCGCCCTACGGGCACAACGGGGAACGGGCGCTCAACGACATCGCCAAATCGTTCGGCGGATTCGAGGGCAACGCCCAGAACTTCCGCATCCTGACCCGGCTGGAGCCCAAGGTGCTCGACGCCGACGGCCGCTCGGCGGGGCTCAACCTCACCCGCGCCTCGCTGGACGCGGTGACCAAGTACCCGTGGCGGCGCCCCGAGCAGGGCGGCAAGTTCGGTTTCTACGAGGACGACGTCGCCAACGCCGAGTGGATGCGCCGGGGCGCACCGGAGCGGCGGGCCTGCCTGGAGGCCCAGGTGATGGACTGGGCCGACGACGTGGCCTACTCGGTGCACGACGTCGAGGACGGGGTGATCTCCGGCCGCATCGACCTGCGGGTGCTGGCCGACCCGCAGGACGCGGCGGCGCTGGCCGAGCTCGGCGCCCGGGCGTTCCCGTCGGTGAGTCCCGACGACCTGCTGGCCGCCGCGGAGCGGCTGTCGCGGATGCCGGTGGTGGCCGAGGTCGGCCGGTACGACGGCACGCTGCGCGCCTCGGTCGCGCTGAAACGGATGACCAGCGAGCTGGTCGGCCGGTTCGCCAACGCGGCCGTCGCCGAGACCCGCCGGGTGGCCGGGGCGCGGCCGCTGCGCCGGTTCGACACCGATCTGGCGGTGCCGCAGTTGGTGCGCGCCGAGGTGGCGCTGCTGAAGATGCTGGCGCTGCAGTTCATCATGTCCGACCACCGCCACCAGCAGATCCAGGCCGACCAGCGCACCCGCATCCACGAGGTGGCGCTGGTGCTGTGGGCACAGGCACCGAGCAGCCTGGACCCGCAGCTCGCGGCGGAGTTCGAGCGGGCCGAGGACGACGGGGCCCGGCTGCGGGTGGTGATCGACCAGATCGCCTCCTACACCGAGAGCCGGCTGGAGCGGGTGCACGAGGCCCGCACGCCCCGACCGCTGGACGCGCCCGCCCCTTAGACTGGGCCGGTGGCCGGCCGGATTGCTGATCGAGACATCGCCGCCATCCGGGAACGTGTCCGCATCGAGGACGTCGTCGGCGACTACGTGCAGCTGCGCCGCGCGGGCGCGGACTCGCTGAAGGGCCTGTGCCCGTTCCACGACGAGAAGACCCCGTCGTTCCACGTCCGCCCCAACCACGGGCACTTCCACTGCTTCGGCTGCGGCGAGGGCGGCGACGTGTACGCCTTCATCCAGAAGATCGAGCACGTCAGCTTCGTCGAGGCCGTGGAGCTGCTCGCCGACCGGATCGGCTACACCGTCACCTACACCGGCGCGCCGAGCCGGGTGCAGCGCGACCGCGGCAGCCGCAGCCGGCTGCTGGCCGCCAACGCCGCGGCCGCCGAGTTCTACGCCGAGGCGCTGCAGTCCGAGGAGGCCGCCCCGGCCCGGCAGTTCCTGCTGGACCGCAACTTCGACGCCGCGGCCGCCGCCCGGTTCGGCTGCGGGTACGCCCCGTCCGGGTGGGACACCCTGACCAAGCACCTGCTGCGCAAGGGCTTCGAGTTCAAGGAGCTCGAGGCCGCCGGGCTGAGCCGGGAGGGCCGGCACGGCCCCATCGACCGGTTCCACCGCCGGCTGCTCTGGCCGATCCGGATGTCGTCGGGCGAGGTGATCGGTTTCGGGGCGCGCCGGCTGTTCGACGACGACCCGAACCAGGCCAAGTACGTCAACACCCCGGAGACCGTGCTGTACCGCAAGTCCCAGGTGCTGTTCGGCCTGGACCTGGCCAAGCGCGACATCGCCAAGTCGCACCAGGCGGTGGTGGTGGAGGGCTACACCGACGTGATGGCGATGCACCTGGCCGGGGTGACCACCGCGGTGGCCGCCTGCGGCACCGCGTTCGGCGAGGAGCACCTGGCGCTGCTGCGCCGGCTGATGATGGACGACAACTTCTTCCGGGGCGAGCTGATCTACGTCTTCGACGGCGACGCCGCCGGCCGGGCCGCCGCGGTCAAGGCCTTCGAGGGCGAGCAGAAGCTGGCGGGCCAGTCGTACGTCGCGGTCGCCGCCGACGGCATGGATCCGTGCGACCTGCGGCTGGCGCACGGCGACGTCGCACTGCGCGATCTGGTGGCCCGGCGCACCCCGCTGTTCGAGTTCGTCATCCGCACCGCGCTGGAGGAGCACGACCTGGACTCCGCCGAGGGGCGGGTGGCCGCGCTGCGCCGGTGCGTGCCGATGGCCGCCAGGATCAAGGACCCGATGCTGCGCGACGAGTACGCCCGCCGGCTGGCCGGCTGGGTCGGCTGGGCGGCCGAGTCGCAGGTGGTGGCCCGGGTGCGGGAGGAGGCCGCCCGCGTGGACGGACGGGCCGGCGGCCGCGCCGGCGGGCGGCGCAACGGGGCCGCCCGGCCGGAGGGGGCGGCCCGCACCGGCGAGCCCGCGCCGCAGCGGCCCGACCCCAACGACCCCACGCTGTGGCCGCAGCGCGAGTCGCTCAAGGCCGCGCTGCAGTACCCGGCGCTGGCCGGGCCGGTGTTCGACGCGCTGACCACCGACAACTTCACCCACCCGGCCTACGCGGCCGTGCACGCCGCGATCGTCGCCGCCGGCGGCACCGCGGCCGGGCTGAGCGGGGCGGAGTGGATCGAGGCGGTGCGGGCGCAGGCCGCCGGCCCGGCCGCCGCCGCGCTGGTCACCGAGCTCGGCGTGGAACCCATCAACATCGACACCGAGGAGAAGCTGCCGCGCTACGTCACCGGGGTGCTGGCCCGATTGCAGGCGGTGTGGGTGGGCCGCCAGATCGCCGAGGTGAAGTCCAAGCTGCAGCGCATGTCACCGGTCGACCAGGCCGACGAGTACCACGCCCTGTTCGGCGACCTGGTGGCCATGGAGGCCTACCGGCGCAGCCTGCTCGAGCAGGCCGTCGGCGACGACATGACTGCGTGATTTCCGGGCGGGGGTTAAGGTGGACCTGCAGTCGGGGACCGCAGACGTGATCGAGGAAGGCACACCGGTGGCATTTTCGAACATCCGGACCCGGCGGCTGGTCGCCGCCGGCGCGCTGGCCGTCGCCTCGGCGGCGGCGCCGATGCTGTTCGCGACCGCGACGGCGCAGGCCGTGCCCGACCTGGCCGCCGGGCCGAAGTGCCTGGCCTGGTTCGGCAACAAGGAGGACGGCAAGTGCCTGTCCTACTCGAACGGCTCGCCGGTGTTGGCCGGCACCCCGGACTTCGGGGTCTACGGGCCGGCGTCGGGCTCCAAGCCCGGTGGCGGCGTCGGCGTGGTCACCGGGCCGCTGCTGCCCGGCACCACCTGGACCCAGTCCATCGGCTGAGCAGGACGCAACGGCAGTCGGGGCGCCCCGCGGGGCGCCCCGCGGGGCGCCCCGTTTCGTTGCTGCGGCCCTTTAGCGCCGGTCCTGCTCCGGGGCGGGCTCCGGGTGCAGCACGGCCGTCTCACTGTCGATCGGGGTGATGTCGATCATCCGGCGCTCGGGGGAGATCTTCTCGGCCAGCTTGCGCCGCCCGGCGTCGATCACGGCGCGGGCCGCGGGGCTCTCGGTCAGCGCCCGGTAGGTGCCGACGAGCTGTTCGTAGCGCTGCCGGCCCGCCTTGGTACCCAGGACATAGCCCACGCCCAGCACGAAGACGTATCCGATCACGAAACCCCTCCACGGACGACAGCGGTGTGTTGTCCATCCTGCCTCACCTGGCACGGGTGTGGCGTTGCGGGAGCCGATTTGGCATCGACCACCCCCCATGCGCTAGAGTCATGCAGGCTCGCGGGGATGACCCGCGGGGCACCGAGCAGTCCCCTGTAGCTCAATTGGCAGAGCATTCGGCTGTTAACCGAAGGGTTGCTGGTTCGAGTCCAGCCGGGGGAGCAGGGATTTTTCCGATGCGGGTCCGTCCGGGCCCGCATTTTTTGTCGCCGGGGCGGGCCGGCCGAACATCCCCTCCCGCTCGTCGTGGCGGTGGACCGAAGCGCCGGGCCGGACGCCCCGGCCCGCGGCGCGCGGATGCGCCCGGCCACCTTCGGGTCGGTGGAGCCGCACCCCGTGCACTCGATGACGGGGTCGCGCCGGGCCGCCGAGCGGGCCGTGTCGATGTCGACCGACCGCATCCGCAACGGCAGGCCGGTCCGGCGCGGCATCGAGGCGAAGAACACCGCCGACCCGGCGGTGGAAACGCGATCGGGAAACCCGGCCCCGATCCCGCCGCACGTCCTGCGGGGGAAACGGGGGCCGCCGGACGGCGGCGGTGTCGGCGGAAGGGTTGGGGAGAACGGTATCGCGTTTCCGCAACACTGGTTACCTACTTTTTACGCGGCGGAAGCCTGATCGGAGTCCACCGGCAGTAAATATTGTTCACGCAGGAGAGCTTTGCCGCAGTGGTTCAGGCGTGAACGAAACCCGCTGCGGATGAACCGTCTTCGGGAGCACGTGTGACCACCGCTGGATTGCCCATGCCCTCAACCGGGTGACCGCGCGCGGTGTTCACCGGCATCCGTTGCCGGACTGCGCCTCTCGTCTCTCGTCAGTCACGGAAGGAGTGACAGGCCATGACCGTGTTGTGCACCGGAGGAGCGGTATGACCGCCGCCGCGCCGGAAGTTGTTCCGCCCCAGATCCCCTCGCTGCCGAGTTGGCCGTCGGCCCCCGACCCGGTCGACACCGCCGCGGCGTCGTTCCTCGTCGTCGCCGTCGGCTCGGCGCCCGGCGTCGCCGACGTCGCCGCCGACTGGGTGCGGCAGGCCGAGGCGAGCGGGCCCACCCGGCTGCTCACCCTCGACTCGATGACCTCCGGCACCGACCGGGCCGCACTCGCCGACGCCCTGGACCGGCTGCGCACCGGGGTGCGCATCATGGTCGTCGGCGGCCAGTACGACGTGCTGCGCGCCCTGACCGCCGCCCGCGACCACGGCGCCATCCCGGCCGAGCTGTCCGCCTTCGTCGTGCACACCGACGACGCCCCGATCTACTGCGCCCACTGCCGGGGCACCTACCGCGTCGAGGCCGGCCCCGGCGACGAGACCCCCTGCCCGGGCTGCGGCCGCACGCTGGAGATCCACCACCACTTCGCCGCCGCGCTCGGCAGCTTCCTCGCCTCCGACGCCCGCGCCCGGGAGCTCGCCGAATGACCGTCGTCGACACCGCACCCGCCCGGTTCCCCGGCCACCTGCACCCGGCCTACACCACCGGACCCCGCCCGCTGACGGTGGTCGCCCTCGAGCGGCTCGCCGGCGACGTCCTGCACATCACGCTGGCCGATCCGGACGGCGCGGTGCTGGCCCCCTACCAGCCCGGCAGCCACCTCGTCGTCACCGCCGGGGAGAAGCGAAACGCCTACTCGCTCACCGGTGCCGACCTCAACCCGGTCGCCTACGAGATCTCGGTGCTGCGCGTCCCGGACGGCGGCGGCGGCTCGGTGTGGCTGCACGAGAACCTCACCGTCGGGGCCACCCTCGAGGTCGAGGGGCCGCGCTGCCACTTCCCGCCGGTGGCCGGCCAGCGCCACGCCCTGCTCGTCGCCGGCGGCATCGGGGTCACCCCGATCCTGTCGCACGCGCGCGCCATCGCCCGCGCCCGCGGCACCGCCGAGATCATCTACTCCTACCGGCCCGGCCACGACGCCCACGTCGAGGAGCTGCGCGAGCTGGCCCGCCGGCCCGGCATCGAGCTGTTCGAGGTCACCGGCATCCCGGAGACCCGGGCGCTGATCGCCGAGCGGTTCGCGGCGCAGCCGCTGGGCACCCACGCCTACGCCTGCGGCCCCGCCCCGATGCTGGAGACCTACACCGAGCTGGCCCGCGCGGCGGGCTGGCCGGAGGCACGGGTGCACCTGGAACGCTTCGCCGCCCCGGAACAGGACCCCGGCGAGCCGTTCACCGCCCGGATCGCCTCCACCGGGCAGGTCATCGAGGTGCCCTCGGGCGTGTCACTGCTGCAGCGGCTGCTCGACGAGGGCGTCGCGGTCAACAACCTGTGCCGCCAGGGCGTGTGCGGGGAATGCCGAATCCCGGTGCGCTCCGGGCGGATCGAACACCGCGACTTCGTGCTCACCGCGGACGAACGCGCGGCCGGCGACGCCATGCTGTGCTGCGTGTCCCGGGGGTGCGACCTCGAACTGGATCTGTGAGCCACCACCGCCGAAAGGACACCATGACCACCGCCTACCTGGCCGACATGCGGACCAAGGCCGCCGAACTCGTCCCCGCCGAGCTCACCCCGGCCGCCGCGGCCTACCTGAACCAGCCCGTCGACCACCTCGCCCGGTTGCCCTGGCCGTTCCCCGACGACCTCACCGCGTTCCGCTACTCGGTCAACGTCGAGCCCGCCCGGGTGCCCAAGACCACCCGGGCCGGGGAGTGGGGCCGGCACCTGGTCGATCTGGGCGGGGCCGAGTACCCGCTGATCATGGCCGAGCGCCGCCACGCGTTGGAGACCGACCCGCAGCGGGTCAAGGTGCGGCCCGGGATGGAACTGGCCTGCTGGGACCTGCTGCTGTACTACCTGCGCGACCTGTCGCTGTCCTATCCGGAGTTCCTGCACCTCGACGAGAACGGCGACGAATTCCATTGGCGCAACGACCTGCTCGGCACCGACCAGGAATTCGTGCTGGGTGACGACACCACCCTGCCGCAGGGGCCGCTGTGCTTCCTGGCCGGCGAGGTGCCCGACGACCTGCTGCTGGTGATCGAACGCGACGGCCGGCTGTACTTCGACGCCGGAGCGGTCACCTTCGCCGCGGCGTGGGCCGCGTCGTTCGACATCGGTATGGACATGTACGAGATCCACGGTCCGGTGCCGCGGATGAACGGCGGCGGGGTGACCGCCCGGGGCGAGCAGTTCCTTCGACGGCTGCCGCCGGACCAGTGCTACCGCCGGCTGAACTGGAACCTGTCGGCGTCGCCGACCCGCACCTACGACATCAGCCTGGAACGGTTGCCGGACTGGGGCAGCCAGCTCGCCACCGCGCTGCGCGACGGCGACGTGTCGCAGGTGCAGTTCCGCATCGAACTCGAGCACTTCGTGCGGCTGCCGATGACCGGTGCGGTGACGTTCAACATCCGCACCTTCATGGCGTCGCTGCAGGAGGTGCGCACCGTCGAGGAGTACGCCGCACAACTGGCCACCATCGTCGAGGAGCTGCCCGAGGACATCGCCGCCTACAAGGGTTTCCAGGACTACCGCGACCTGGTGGTGGAATACCTGCGCAGCTGAGCGCCGACGGAAACGGCCCAACCCCCACCCGGCGGTGCGGGGTGGGCCGTCGTCGCCTCGGCGGCGGCAGCCTCAGCGGCGGAAGATGTCGGGGATCTGCTGCGCGGCCCCCGGCTGGCCCTGCTGCTGGAGCTGCTGCTGGCGGGCGGCCGCCTGGGCCAGCGCGTCGAGCAGCGGGTTGCCCGACGGCAGCTTCTTGCGCTCCTCCTCGCTCAGCTCGTAGAAGCTCCACACCGCCCACGCCGAGGGCCGGACGTTGATCGTCACCTGCTTGTTCACGTGCTGCAGCACGGCCGGGATCTGCACCACCCGGTCGATGGTCGCGGCGGCCGCCATGTCCTCGGTGATCTTGTCGATGTCCGCCGACTCGTGCAGCTCGTAGATCAGCGCCTGGTTGCTCGTGTGGGCCGGTCCTTGCAGGGCCAGGTACCACGCCATGAGCGGTCTCCTTCATCGTCGATGGTTTGCCGAAGCCAGCCTAGAGGGCGAACCGCAGCCACGTGGTGCACACCTTACGGAAACGTCATATCCGTAAGCTTCAGGCATGCGGACGTTGCGGTTGATCACTGCGGTGCTGGTGATCGGCGTGTTCGCCGGCTGCGGCTGGAGCCCGTCCGGCACGTCGCCGTCCGAACCCGACACCTGCACCCCGGCCGACGGCCCCGGCGAGCAGGCCGTCAACGCCGCGCTGGGGCGGTTGCCACGCGCCCACGGCGCCCTGCCCTGGCAGGAGACCGCCCGCGGCCACACCGGCGATTGCCGGCTGTACTGGGTGCAGGCCGCGCCGCTGCCGCCCACCGAGGACGGCCTGGCCCAGGTGCTGTTCTTCGCCGGTGACCGGTTCGTCGGCACCGCGGCTCCCGAGCCGCGGCCCTACCTCACCGCGCTGCGCGCCACCGACGACGCCGCGCTGGTGCAGTTCCAGTGGCGCCAGGGCGACGACGAGCTGTGCTGCCCGACCGGGCTGGCGACCGTGCGCTACACCCTCGACGAGCACGGCGAGCTCACCGCGCTCGACCCGGTGCCCGAGGGCTGAGCCGTCATTCGGCGCCGATCCGGTCCGGGTGCAGCATCGGCACGTCGCGCAGCGGTTCGGGGATGCCGAAGCCGTCGACGAGCAGCTCGGCGTACGGGCGCAGGGTGCGGCAGCGCTCGTTGACGCCCCGGGTGACCGCCTTGGCCCGCTCGGTGGAGATGAACCGGTGCTCGATGAACCACGCCCGGTCCTGCTCGATCACCGACAGCGCGTACAGGTCGCAGACCATCCCCAGGACGCGGCGCGCCTCGTCGTCGCCGGCCTCGTCGGTGGGGCAGGCGTCGATGCCGGCCACGAACGCCTCGAGCACCACCCGGTCGATGTGCGCCCGCGCGGCGTGCAGCACGTGGTCCTGCACCGCGTTGAACGCGTCGAACGCGCTCATCTCCTTGCTGCGGCCCTGCAGCCGGCGCGCCACCGAGGCGAGCAGGTACTCCTCGCGGTCCTCGAACATCTTCAGCTGGGTGCCGCGGTTGAACAGGCTGCCCTCCTCCTCGTTGTCCTGCCGGTTGTCCAGGATGGTCTGGATGATCGGCTCGGCGGCGGTGCGTTTGAGCACCCGGGTGCCGACGGCGTTGGCCGCGAACCGCACCCACTCCACCGGGCTCATCGAGCGCACGTCGTCGGCGTAGGCGGTCAGCAGGTGCTTGGCCACCAGCTGGGTCAGCACGTGGTTGTCGCCCTCGAACGTGGTGAACACGTCGATGTCGCCGCGCAGCCCGATCAGCCGGTTCTCGGCGAGGTAACCCGCCCCGCCGCAGGCCTCGCGGGCCTCCTGGATGGCCCGGCTGGCGTGCCAGGTGTTCGCCGCCTTCAGGCCGGCCGCGCGGGCCTCCAGCTCGCGCTGCTCCTCCGGGTCGGGGTCGTCGCTGGTCTGCAGGTCGTGACACTTGGCGACCAGCTCGTTCTGGGCGAACTGCAGCGCGTACGAGGTGGCGATCAGCGGCAGCAGCCGGCGCTGGTGCACCAGGTAGTCCATGATCAGCACCTCGTCGTCGCCGTCGGGGGTGTTGAACTGCTTGCGCTGCAACGCGTATCGGGTGGCGATGTCGAGCGCGACGCGGGCCGCGGCGGCCGCGGCACCGCCGACGGTGACCCGGCCCCGCACCAGGGTGCCGAGCATGGTGAAGAACCGCCGGTTGGGGTTGTCGATGGGGGAGTGGTAGCTGCCGTCGGGGGCGACATCGCCGTAGCGGTTGAGCAGGTTCTCCCGCGGGACCCGCACCCGGTCGAAGGTGATCCGGCCGTTGTCCACCCCGGGCAGCCCGCCCTTGTAGTCGCAGTCGGAGGTGTGCACCCCGGGCAGGTCGTTGCCCTGCTCGTCGCGGATCGGCACCAGCAGGCAGTGCACCCCGTGGTTCTGCCCGCCTGTGATCAGCTGGGCGAAAACCGCTGCCATGCGCGCGGATTCGGCAGCCCCGCCGATGTAGTCCTTGCGCGCGGTGGGGGTGGGGGAGTGCACCACGAACTCCCGGCCGGCCGGGTCGTAGGTGGCGGTGGTCTCCAGCGACTGCACGTCGCTGCCGTGGCCGGTCTCGGTCATCGCGAAACAGCCGAGCACGTCCAGATCGATGATGCGGCGCACGTAGGCCCGGTGGTGGCGCTCGGTGCCGAGGTTCTCCACCGCACCGCCGAACAGCCCCCACTGCACCCCGGCCTTGACCATCAGCGACAGGTCGCTCATCGCCAGCATCTCGATGCGGGTCACCGCCGCGCCGACGTCGCCGTTGCCGCCGTGCTCCTTGCGGAAGCCGTCCTCGGCCACGCCGGCGGCGGCCATGATGCGCAGCTGTTCGGCCACCTTCGCCCGGGCGATGGCGGTGTTGGGGGTGTAGTGCGGCCGGAACACCGGGTCGGTGAGCTCGAGGCGGGTCGCGTTGCGGACGTCGCGCCAGCGGCCGTCGAGCGCGTTGCGCAGCTGTTCTGCGGTGGTGGTCATACCTGTCCATAGCCCGCTGTCCGTCCGGCGAAACCTCCGCGGCCCGACGGGCATAGGGTGACCTTCGTTGAATCCGGTGCGCGCACCGTCGTTGAATCGACGAATGGGACAAGTCGAACCGGGTGGCGGGCGGTCCTGGCGCCCGCACGAGATCGATCACAAGCACGGCGACGTCAGCGGCGGTTGGCTGCGCGCGGCGACCTTCGGGGCGATGGACGGCCTGGTGTCCAACACCGCGCTGATCGCCGGCATCGGCGCCGCCGCCGACGCGCACGCGGTGGTGCTCGGCGGGTTCGCGGGCCTGGCGGCCGGTGCGTTCTCGATGGCGCTGGGCGAGTACACCTCGGTGAGCACCGCCAACGAGCAGATCGACTCCGAGGTGCTCGTCGAGCGGCGCGCCTTCCGCCGGCACCCGCAGGCCGAGCGGGCCGAGCTCGCCGAGATGCTGATGGGGGTCGGGCTGACCCGGTCCACCGCCGAGCAGGCGGCCGCGGAGATCCACCGCGACGAGAACCGCGCGGTGAACTTCCACCTGGTCCAGGAGATCGGCGTCGACCCGCGGGAGAAGCCGTCCCCGGTCGTCGCCGCGGTGTCCTCGTTCGTGATGTTCGCCATCGGCGCGGTCACCCCGCTCATCCCGTACCTGTTCGGCTTCGAGTCGCTGTGGCTCGGGCTGGCCTTCGGCGGCCTGGGGCTGATGCTGGCCGGGGCGGTGGCGGCGCGGTTCACCCGCAAACCGGTGTGGTTCGCCGCCGGCCGCCAACTGCTGCTCGGCGCGGTGGCGATCGCCGCCACCTACCTGGTCGGCGCGCTGGTGGGAACCGTGGTCACCTAGCGGCGCTCACCCGACGGCGGGCTGCGGCTCGGCGTCGACGCGGTGGTGTTCGACGGTGTCGAGGTCGGGGAGCTGCGACCGGAAGGCGGCCAGCACCAGCGCGCCGGCCGCCACCGCGGCCGCACCCACCCAGAACGGCAGGTGCACGTCGCGCTCGCCGAGCACCCCGGCCAGCCACGGCGCCACCGCCGCGCCGCCGAAGCGCAGGAAGCTGTAGGCGGCCGAGGCCACCGACCGCTGCACCGGCGCGGCCTTCATCACCACCTCGGTGATCAGCGTGTTGTTGATGCCGATGAACACCCCGGCCACCACCACGCAGGTGGCCAGCACCGCCTTTTGATCGGCGCCGAGCGCCATCGCCGCCAGGGTGGCGGTCATCGCGGCCAGGTTGGCCAGCAGGGTGGGCAGCGTGCCGAACCGGGCCTGCAACCGCGGCGCCACCAGCACCGAGGAGACGGCCAGCGCCACCCCCCAGCCGAAGAAGATCAGGCCGATCTGGTGTGCGCCGAGGTCCAGCGGGAACGGGGTGAACGCCAGCAGCGTGAAGAACCCGAAGTTGTACAACAGCGCGGTGATCGCCACCCCGAGCAGTCCGGGGTGGCGCAGCGCCCGGAACGGGTCGGCCAGCGAGCCGGCCCGGGCCGGCCGCGGGGTGGCCGGCAGCATCGCGGCGGTGATCACCACCGCCACCGCCATCAGGGCCGACACCCCCAGAAACGGCCCGCGCCAGGAGACCGAGCCGAGCGCCCCGCCCACCAGCGGGCCGATCGCGATGCCCACCCCGAGGGCGGCCTCGTAGAGGATGATCGCCTGCGCCACCGAGCCGCGCGCCGACGACACGATGGTCGCCAGCGCGGTGGCGATGAACAGCGCGTTGCCCAGCCCCCACAGCGCCCGCCAGCCGATGATGCCCAGCACGGTGTCCGACAGTCCGGCCAGCGCGGCCCCGGCGATGATCACCACCAGGCCCAGCAGCAGGGTGCGCTTCGGGCCGATGCGGTCCGACACCACGCCGGTGATCAGCATCGCCACCCCCATCACCGCCATGTAGCTGGTGAACAGCAGGGACACCTGTGACGGGGTGGCGCCGAGTTCGTCGGCGATGGGTTTGAGGATGGGATCGACCAGGCCGATCCCCATGAAGGCCACGACGGCCGAAAACGCAACTGCCCAAACAGCTCTCGGTTGACGCCACATGGGTGGCAACACCTCCAATCTCGGTCCGGCGAAACTGCCGCACTAACGGCGGCCCGAGGGCTGATGGCCCCCGGCCTCGGCGGTGAGCCGGCGCATGATGCCGATCGCCTCGGTGAGCACCCCGCGCTCCTCGTCGCTGAGGCGCTCGATGTACGGGTCGATGGCCGCGCCGCGGTCGGCGCGGCTGCGGACGACGGTGCGTTCCCCCGCCGGGGTGATACTGATGCGCACCGCACGCGCATCGGTCGGGTCGGGGCTGCGGGAGACCAGTCCGGCCTCCTCCAGCCGGCGCACCTGGGTGGTCATGGTCGGCTGGGAACAGTGGTCCAGCGTGGCCAGGTCCGAGATCCGGGCCGGACCCTGGTCCATGATCGTCGCCAGCAGCCGGGCCTGCGCGACCGGCAGCGGCAGCCGGATCCGCTGGGTGGCCAGCCGGTTGAGCCGGGCCACCACGGCGAGTAGCTCCGCCCCGAGCGATTCGTCCCCGGGCGACTCCGGGGTGCGCTGCTGGGACGTCGGTGAGCTCACGCCCACCAAATTACATAGCTTTGCTATACAGAAGCAACTCGAGCGGAGTGCCGCTCGTCACAGCCGCCGCGGCGGACGCGTCGGGACCGGCTGGCAGAATCGTGAAATGACCGTGAGCCGGGACGCGACGTACCCACGCGCCGGTTCGCTGCACCCGGTCGAGCTCGCCCAGGCCGCGGTCATGGCCGCGCTCACCGCGGCCACCGCCATCATCGCGGTCGTCGTCCCGTTCGCCGCCGGTCTGGTGCTGCTCGGCACCGTCCCGATGGGCCTGCTGGCCTACCGGTACCGGCTGCGGGTGCTCGTGGCCGCCGCGGTCGCCGGCGCCACCATCGCCTTCCTCATCGCCGGGATGGGCGGGTTCATGTCGGTGCTCGACTGCGCCTACATCGGCGGGCTCACCGGCATCGTCAAACGCCGCGGCCGCGGCACCCCGACCGTGTTCGTGGTCGCGCTCGGCGCCGGGGCGCTGTTCGGCGCGGTGATCGTCGCGGCGCTGACCGTGCTGTCGCGGCTGCGCAACCTGCTGTTCGACTCGGTCACCGCCAACGTCACCGGCGTCGCCGCGGTGCTCGACCGCATCCCCGGCATGCAGGACGCGGCGCAGCGGCTGCGCCACGACTTCGCCGTCGCGCTGGACTACTGGCCGCTGCTGTTCTTCGCCGCCGGGGTGGTCAGCATCACCACCGTCACCCTGATCGGCTGGTGGGCGCTGTCGCGGGTGCTGGCCCGCCTGGTCGACGTGCCCGACGTGCACAAACTCGACAGCCCGCCGGAGGACGGCCCGGTCGCGCCGGTGCCGCTGCGGATGCGCGACGTGCGGTTCCGCTACCCGGGGGCGGACCGCGACGCGCTCGGGCCGGTGTCGCTGGACGTCGAACCCGGCGAGCACATCGCCGTCACCGGGGCCAACGGCGCCGGCAAGACCACGCTCATGCTGCTGCTGGCCGGCCGTGCGCCCACCGCCGGCACGGTGGAACGGCCCGGGGCGGTCGGGCTGGGCGCGATCGGCGGCACCGCGGTGATCATGCAGCACCCCGAAAGCCAGGTGCTCGGCACCCGCGTCGCCGACGACGTGGTGTGGGGTCTGCCGCCCGGCGCCCGCACCGACGTAAACCGGCTGCTGGCCGAGGTCGGGCTGGCCGGCATGGCCGACCGCGACACCGGCGGGCTCTCCGGCGGCGAGCTGCAGCGGCTGGCCGTCGCCGCCGCGCTGGCCCGCGAACCCGCGCTGCTCATCGCCGACGAGGTCACCAGCATGGTCGACCAGCAGGGCCGGGAGACCCTGATGGGGGTGCTGTCCGGGCTGACCGAACGCCACCGCATGGCGCTGGTGCACATCACCCACTACGAGTCGGAGGCCGAGGCCGCCGACCGCACCGTCGCGCTCACCGGCAACGGCGGCGCGGCCGACAACACCGGCATGGTCGAGACCGCCCCGGTGCCGGCCGGCACCGCACCCGACCCCGGCGGCCGGCCGGTCCTCGAACTGCGCGGCGTCACCCACGAATACGCCGGCGGCACCCCGTGGGCCAAGACCGCGCTGCGCGGGGTGGACCTCACCGTGCACGAGGGCGAGGGCGTGCTCATCCACGGCCGCAACGGCTCCGGCAAGTCCACCCTGGCCTGGATCATGGCCGGGCTGACCGTGCCCACCACCGGCGCGGCCCTGCTCGACGGCCGGCCGGTCAGCGAGCAGGTCGGTGCGGTGGCGCTGTCCTTCCAGGCGGCCCGGCTGCAGCTCATGCGCAACCGGGTGGACCTGGAGATCGCCGCCACCGCCGGATTCTCCCCGCGCGACACCGCCCGGGTGCACCGCGCGCTGCGCACCGTCGGGCTCGACCCGGCCCTGGCGCACCGGCGCATCGACCAGCTCTCCGGCGGCCAGATGCGCCGGGTGGTGCTGGCCGGGCTGCTGGCCCGGTCCCCCCGGGCGCTCGTGCTCGACGAACCGCTGGCCGGGCTGGACGCGGCCAGCCAGCGCGGTCTGCTGCGGCTGCTGGCCGACCTGCGCCGCCGCGCCGGGCTGACCGTCGTCGTCATCTCGCACGACTTCTCCGGCCTGGAGGAGCTCTGCCCGCGCACCGTGCACCTCGTCGACGGCCGGCTGCACGCCGCCCCCACCACCGCCGGAGGCCTGCAGTGAGCGCCCCGGCCCGCCGCCGCCCGGTGGTGCTGCTGCGCCCGGTGCCCGGCGACACCGTCATCCACCGCCTGTGGGCCGGCAGCAAGCTGCTCATCGTCGCCGGCATCGGGGTGCTGCTGACCTTCTATCCCGGCTGGGTGCCGATCGCCGCGGTCGCGCTGCTCGTGCTCGTCGCGGCCCGGTTGGCGCGCATCCCGCGCGGCGCGCTGCCGTCGGTGCCGCGCTGGCTGATCGTGCTGCTCGTGTTGGGCGGGGTCACCGCCGCGTTCGCCGGCGGGGAGCCGACCGTCGCGGTCGGCGGCGCCCAGCTCGGGCTGGGCGGGTTGCTGAACTTCCTGCGCATCACCGCGCTGTCGGTGGTGCTGCTCGGGCTGGGCGCGCTGGTGTCGTGGACCACCAACGTCGCCGACGTCGCCCCGGCGGTGGCCGTGCTGGGCCGGCCGCTGCGGCCGCTGCGCATCCCGGTCGACGACTGGGCGGTCGCGCTGGCGCTGGCGCTGCGTGCGTTCCCGATGCTCATCGACGAGTTCCGCATCCTCTACGCCGCCCGGCAGCTGCGGCCCGCCCCACCCGGCCGTGCCCGGCGGGGCCGGCTGGTGCGCTGGTGGATCGAGGTGATCGACCTGCTCGCCGCGGCGGTCACCGCCGCGCTGCGGCGTGCCGACGAGATGGGCGACGCCATCACCGCCCGCGGCGGGGCGGGGCAGCTGTCGGCCGCGCCCTCGCGGCCGCACCGGCGCGACGCGGTCGCCTTCGCTGTGGTGGTGCTGGTGTGCGGCGGCGCGCTGGCCCTGGAACTGGTGGTGCTCGCCACCGGTTAGCCCCGTCCCGGTTACCGTTGACCGCGTGACAGCGCCCCGCCGTGTCGACCCGGACTTCTGTTCGCTGCCCCGCCACCACCTCGCCGACGCCGCGCTGACCGCCGCCCGGCAGGCCGGCGCCGAGTACGCGGATCTGCGCATCCACCGCATCCTCACCGAGGTCGTGCAGTTGCGCGACGGCGCGCTGGAGACCGCGGTGCTCGATCAGGAGATCGGCTTCGCGGTGCGCGTCATCGTCGACGGCACCTGGGGGTTCGCCTCGCACGCCGAGCTCGACCCGGCGGTGGCCGCCGAGACCGCCCGCCGGGCGGTGCGGGTGGCCGGCACGCTGGCCCCGCTCAACGCCGAACGCATCGAGCTGGCCCCCGAACCGGTCTACCGCGACGTGAGCTGGGTGTCCGACTACGCCGTGGGCCCGTTCACGGTGCCGGCCGCCGACAAGATCGCCGTGCTCGGCGAGTACTCCGGCCGGCTGCTGGCCGCCGACGGCGTGGACCACGTCACCGCCTCGGTGCAGGCGGTCAAGGAGCAGACCTTCTACGCCGACAGCTTCGGCACCTCGATCACCCAGCAGCGGGTGCGGATCCAGCCCGAGGTGGAGGCGGTGGCCGTCGACTCGGCCGCCGGGGTGTTCGACACCATGCGCACGCTGTGCCCGCCCGGCGGGTACGGCTGGGAGCTGGTGGCCGGCGACGAGGTGTGGGACTGGACCGGCGAGCTGGCCGAGCTCCCCACCCTGCTCGCCGAGAAGCTCAAGGCCCCCGGCGTCGAACCGGGGCCCACCGACCTGGTCATCGACCCGACCAATCTGTGGCTGACCATCCACGAGTCGATCGGCCACGCCACCGAGTACGACCGTGCCATCGGCTACGAGGCCGCCTACGCCGGAACGAGTTTCGCCACCCCCGACAAGCTCGGCACGCTGCGCTACGGCTCGCCGGTGATGAACGTGACCGCTGACCGCATCGAGCCGCACGGACTGGCCACCGTCGGCTACGACGACGAGGGGGTGCGCGCCCAGCGCTGGGACCTGGTGCGCGACGGCATCTTCGTCGGCTACCAGCTCGACCGGGTGTTCGCGCCCCGGCTCGGGGTGACCCGCTCCAACGGCTGCTCCTACGCCGACTCGCCGCACCACGTGCCGATCCAGCGCATGGCGAACGTGTCGCTGCAGCCCGGACCGGACGACATCGACACCGCCGAGCTCATCGCCCGGGTCGACGACGGCATCTACATCGTGGGCGACAAGTCCTGGTCGATCGACATGCAGCGGTACAACTTCCAGTTCACCGGCCAGCGGTTCTACCGCATCCGCAACGGACGCCTGGCCGGGCAGGTGCGCGACGTGGCCTACCAGGCCACCACCACCGACTTCTGGGGCGCGATGGAGGCCGTCGGCGGGCCGTCCACCTGGCGGCTGGGCGGGGCGTTCAACTGCGGCAAGGCCCAGCCCGGCCAGGTCGCGCCGGTCAGTCACGGCTGCCCGGCCGCGCTGTTCCGCGGCATCAACGTGCTCAACACCCGCCAGGAGGCCGGCCGATGATCCCCGCCCAGCAGCTCGTCGATCTCGTCCTGGCCGAGGCCGCCCGGCTCGGCCGCGCCGACGAGACCACCGTGCTGGTCACCGACCGCGCCGACGCCTCGCTGCGGTGGGCCAACAACACCATGACCACCAACGGCGAATCGGTCAGCCGCACCACCACCGTCATCGCCGTGGTGCGCCGCGGCGACGAGGCCCGGGTCGGGTCGGTGCGCACCGCCGAGGTGGATCCGGCCGCCGTGCCACGGCTGGTCGCCGCCGCCCAGGACGCCGCCGTGGCCGCGCCGCCGGCGCCCGACGCCGCCCCGCCGCTGCCGGCCGGTGCCGCGCCGGCCGACTGGGACGATCCGGTGCCCGGCACCGGCGCCTGGGTGTTCACCGGCCTGGCCGACGACCTGGCGCGCGGATTCACCGGTGCGGACCGGCTGTTCGGCTTCGCCCGGCACGTCGTGGAGACCACCTTCCTGGCCACCTCGACCGGCCTGCGGCGGCGCTGGACCCAGCCCACCGGGTCGGTGGAGCTCAACGCCAAACGCGGCGCGGCCAGCGCCTGGGCCGGGGTGGGCACCCGCGACTTCACCGACGTGCGGGTCGAGGCGCTGCTGGCCGAACTGTCCGAGCGGCTGGGCTGGGCGCAGCGCAGCGTCGAACTGCCCGCCGGGCGCTACGAGACGATCATGCCGCCGTCCACCGTCGCCGACATGATGATCTACCTGGCCTGGAGCATGGACGGCCGGGGCGCGCAGGAGGGCCGCACCGCGCTGTCCGCGCCGGGCGGCACCCGGGTGGGGGAGCGGCTCACCGACCTCGGCCTGACGATGTACTCCGACCCGGCCGCCGACGGGCTGCAGTGCGCCCCGTTCGTGGCCGTGCCCACCTCCTCGGAGCGGGTGTCGGTGTTCGACAACGGCATGGACATCGGCCGGGTGGACTGGATCCGCGACGGGGTGATCAACGCCCTGGCCTACCCGCGCGCCGCGGCGGCGGAATTCGATGCGCCCGTTGCGGTTCCGGCCGACAACCTGGTGCTGACCGGGGGTGCGGCGAGCACCGCCGACATGATCGCCGCCACCGAGCGGGGGCTGTTGCTGACCACGCTGTGGTACATCCGCACCGTCGACCCGGCCACCCTGCTGGTGACCGGGCTGACCCGGGACGGGGTGTATCTCGTCGAGGACGGCCGGGTGACCGCCGCGGTCAACAACTTCCGGTTCAACGAGAGCCCGCTGGACCTGCTGCGGCGGGCCACCGAGGCCGGGGTGAGCGAGCGAACGCTGCCGCGCGAGTGGGGGGACTGGTTCACCCGCACCGCCATGCCCACGCTGCGCATCCCGGACTTCCACATGTCCTCGGTCAGCCAGGCCCAGTAGCCGCCGTCCCGGTACCGACCGCGCGGAAGAGCACTCCGGGTCGTGATCCGTCGCGGATCACAGCCCTGACGTCTCATTCGGGAGTGCGGTCGGGAGCCTCGAGGCGCACCTCGCGAAGCTGGCGGCGGGAGGTGACCGCGAGCTTGGCGAAGATCCGGCCCAGGTGCCACTCGACCGTGCGGGGACTGATGAACAGCCGCGCCCCGATCTCGGGGTTCGTGTACCCCTCGCCCGCCAGCCGGGCGATGTGGCGCTCCTGGGCGGTGAGCGCACCCGGCGACCCGCGCGGCACGCCCGCACCGGCGGCCCGCAACTCCCGTCCCGCCCGCGCACCGAACCCGGCCGCGCCGACCCGGGCGAATGCGTCGTAGGCGGTCTGCAACTCGACCCGGGCCTCGGCCCGGCGGTTCATCCGGCGCAGCCACTCGCCGTAGACGAGGTGGGTCCGGGCCCGGTAGAGCAGTGCCGGACTCTGCCCGAGACAGCCGATCGCCGTGCGGAACTCGGCGTCGACGGTGTCGGCGGGCCCGCCGACGAGCGCGCGACTGCGCGCCGCCACCCCGAGGGCGGTCGGGGTCTCCGACGCCGCGGCCCGCGCGGTGAGCCGGGCCGTCGCGTCCGCGGCGATCGCGGCCCGCCCACACCGGGCGGCCGCCTCGACCGCCTCGACGAGCAGGTACCCGCCGATCCCGACGTCGTCGTACGCCAGGCCGGTCAGGCACGCCGCCAGCGCCTGCGGGTACCGGGAGCGGCCGTTGTGCAGGATCGCGGTGGCGTACGCGGTGGCCGCGACGTCGTCGCTCGCGCCGCGCGCCGCCGCGTCCGCCGGGCGCGTCTCCGGGCGGCCCCGGTACGCGGCCAGACCGGCCGCGGGCCCTACCCGCCGAGCCGGGCAGTCCGTCACCACGGACAACGCCTCCAGCTCGTCGAGGGCATCGGCGGCGTCGTCGAATCGACCGGTGGCCAGGCACAATCCGGCGTGGACGGACAGTGGTGCGGCCAGTAGGGCCAGCCGGCCGTCGAGCCGGGCCAGCGCCAAGTGGCGCGTGGTGAGGGCGATCGCGGAGTCGAGGTCGAACAGCTCCAGGCTGGCCCGGACCGCCGCCTCGTACCAGCGCGGCGGGTCGGCGCGCGCCTCGAGCTCCCGCAGGCACGCCGTGACGGCGGCGCGCAGCACCGGTCCCGCCGCGCCGGCGCCGTCGGTGACGCGCAGGCTCAGGCCCGCCAGCAGCGCGTCGACCGCCCCGCCACCGGTCCGGGCCGTGCCGAGCCGGCGGGCGAGCGCCTCCGGTGCGCGCGCGGAATCCCCGGCGAACCGCCCCACCGCCAGGGCGCAGGTCAGTGCCTCGAGCTGTGTTTCGCCGACCCGCGCCGCGTCGGCGGGGCCGAGGCGCTGCGCCGCGGCCAGCAACAACGCCGGGCTGTCCGGATCGCGGTGCAGCTGCGTCGCCAGATGGGCGCGCAGCAGATTCGCCCGGGCGGACACGGCCGGGTCGTCGGTCAGCTCGACGGCGAGGTTCACCAACCGTTCGCTCGCCCGGAAACGCCCGGCCTCCAGCAGCGCCCACGCCGCCGGCAGTGCGCGTCGGGCCCGCCGGTCGGCGTCCGGCGTGGCGGCGACCGCGCGGGCCAGGAATGCCGCGGCGGCGGCGCCACCGCGGCGACGCGCCAGGGCGACGGCCTGTTCGAGCTCGACGGCCACCGCTTCGTCGGGGACCGTGCCGGCGTGTGCCCGGTGCCAGGCCCGGTGGTCGGCGGCGGCCGGGTCGTCGATGACCGCGGCGAGCGCGGCGTGCACCAGGCGGCGCTGCGCCGACGGCGCACGACGATAGAGCGCCGCCCGCAGCAGCGGATGATCGAACCGGACCGCACCGTCGAGTCGGATCAGGCCGACGGCCTCCGCGGGGGCCGTCGCCTCCGGGCCGACGCCGAGACGTTCAGCGGCCGACCAGAACCAGGCCGGCTCCCCGGCGGGTTCGGCGGCGGCGAGCAACAACAGGGTCCGGGTCGCCTCCGGCAGTGCCGCGGCCCGGTGCACACCGGGATCCCGGGTCGGTACCGCATCGGCCAGACCGTACCCGCCGGCGAGACCGTCCGGGCCGATACCACGGCGAAAGGCGATGAGTGCAGCGGGAATTCCGCGTGACTCGGCGATGACGACGGCGCGGGCCCGGTCACTGATCCGTTCGGTGACCAGCCGCTGCAGCAGCGCACCGGTCTCGGCCTCGGACAGCCCGCCGACCGACAGCTCGTCGACGTCGGCGAGTTGCTCGAGGGGATCCCGGGTCGCGAACAGCAGCACCGCCCGGGTCGTCGTCAGCCGGCGCGCGGCGAACGCCAGCGCCGCGATCGACCGCGCGTCCATCCGCTGTGCGTCGTCGACCACGCACACCGTCGGCCGGTCGGCGCCGGCCGCGGTCAACAGCGCCGCCAGCGCCAGCCCCACCCGCGGCCCGTTCGCGTCGACGGTCGCGCCGAGCCCGAGCACGCGCTGCAGCACGGCACGCGGGGCGTCGGGCAGCAGATCCAGCAGGCCGGCCGCCTGCACGCACAGCCGCTGCACCCCGGCGTAACCGACCGCCGTCTCGGACCCGGCACCGCTGCAGTCGATCCGCCGCAACCACGGGGCCCGGTCGAGCATCGCCGCGATCAGGGCGGTCTTGCCGGTGCCGGCCTCGCCCCGCAGCACGAGCGTGCCGCCACGACCCGCGGGCCCCGCCGGCCAGCTCGCCCAGCCGTCGCAGCTCGCGTGCCCGGCCCACCAGCCCGGCCCGCGGGCCCTCCTCCATGACAGGCATCGTCGCACGGATACCCCGCACGGGTGGCCGATAGACCCGGGATTCTCCCGGGGTCGTCGGGGCCGGGTCCGTGGTCGAATTCAAGCGGCGTCCGCCCGGCCGGCGGGCGGCGAGGGGGTGAGCGGCGATGGCCGACTCCAAGACCGTCCACGACGTGACCTACGAGCTGTTGAGAAACCTCGGTCTGACAACGGTTTTCGGCAACCCGGGGTCGACCGAGCAGTCGTTTCTGGCGGACTTTCCCGAGGACTTCGAATACGTCCTCGGCCTGCAGGAGGCCTCGGTGTTGGCGATGGCCGACGGCTATGCCCAGGTCACCGGCCGGCCCGCGCTGGTCAACCTGCACACCGCCGCCGGAACCGGCAACGCGATCGGCAGCCTCGTCGCGGACTACCGCGCGGGCACCCCGCTGATCGTGACGGCCGGCCAGCAGACCCGCCAGATGCTGCTGTGCGACCCCTACCTGGCCAATAAGGACGAAGCCGTGCTGCCACAGCCGTGGGTGAAGTGGGCGTGCCAGCCGGTCCGTGCCGAGGACGTGCCCGCGGCGTTCATGCGCGCCTACGCGGTCGCGGTGCAACCGCCCGCCGGACCGGTGTACCTGTCCATTCCGCTCGACGACTGGGCCAGACCCGCGCTCGGGCCGGCCGTGGTGCGCAGCGTCGCCGCACGCACCGCCCCGGATCCGGACCGGCTGCGGGGGTTCGCCGACCGGATCGGGTCCGCGGAGCGGCCGATGCTCGTGATCGGACCGGAGGTGGACCGGGCCGGCGCCTGGGACGCCGCGGTCGCGTTCGCCGAGCGGCTCGGGGCGCCGGTCTACGGCGGGGCCCTGCCGGACCGGATCTCGTTCCCCGAGGACCACCCGCTCTACCAGGGCACGCTCCCGATGACGATCGCGGGGGTCGAGGCGGTCGTCAACGGCCACGACCTCGTCGTGGTGATCGGCGCCCAGGTGTTCCGGTACTACCCGTACGTCGCCGGCGAGTATCTGCCCGAGGGGGCCGGGTTGCTGCAGATCACCGCCGATCCGGAAGCCGCGGCCGTGGCGCCGGTCGGCGACAGCCTGATCGCCGACGTCGGACTCGCGCTGCGGGCACTGACCGAGGCCGTCCGGCCCGCGCCGCAGCGGCCGGCGCCGCCACCCCGCAGCGTCGGGCGGGTCAGCGACGTCCCGTCCGCGGCGCCGTTGTCGGCCAATGCGGTCTACCAGGTGCTCGGGGAGCTGAAACCGGACGACGCGCCGTTGGTGATGGAGTCGACGTCGACCATGGCCGAGGCGCAGACCTGGCTCCCGGTGACCCGCAGCGGGGCGTTCTACGCCACCGGCAGCGGCGGCATCGGGTGGGCGGTACCGGCCGCGGTGGGCATCGCGCTGGGCGACCGGGCCCGGGGTGTGCGGCGCAGTGTCGTGGTGACCGTCGGCGACGGGTCGTTCCAGTACTGCATCCAGGCGAGCTGGACCGCGGCGCGGCACCGGCTGCCGATCGTCTACGTGGTGTTGCGCAACGGTGAGTACGCGATTCTGAAATCCTTTGCGCAGCTGGAGAACACGCCGGGAGTTCCGGGGCTCGACCTGCCCGGTCTGGACATCGCGCTGCTGGCACGCGGATTCGGTTGCCACGCCGTGGAGGTCGGCGACACGACGGCTCTGGCCGGGGCGTTCCGGGACGCGCTCGATGCCGACGGGCCCACCGTCATCGTCGTGCCGACCCGGCCGCAGCTGCCGTTCCTGGGCTGAGCCGACCGTGCCCGTCTACACCTGCACCACCGCGGTATCGGAGCTGACCGCACCGGTCAAGGCCGCGCTGGCCGCCGAGATCACCCGCATCCATGCCCGGGTCAACGACGTGCCGAGCACCTACATCAACGTGGTGTTCGACGAGCTGGCCGTCGACAACCTCTACACCGACGCCCGGCCGGGCCGGCCGTTGATCATCCGCGGTTGGGTGCGGACCGGGCATCCCGACGACCGGACCGCCGAACTGGTGCGTGCGGTGGCCGCGGCCGCCACCGCCGTCACCGGGATCCCGGCCGACCGGGTCCTGGTCATCATCGAGAACAGTCCGGCGCGGTTCGCGATGGAAGGCGGCCGGGTACTGCCCGAACCCGGGCAGGAGCAGGCCTGGCTCGACGGCCGGGTGTAGAGCTCTACAACGCCGACCGCCCCGACTGTAGGTCCCACCGAAGTTGGCCGACTTGCCCTGACAGCTTCGGCTGCCGCCCGAATACTTCAATCTCACCGAGCTGCTTGCGAAAGGTGGGATTGGTGGCGACAGGTAAGCAATCACGTTCTGCGCCAGCGGAACTGAAAAGAGAGTTCACCCTCTGGTCGGCGTTCGCCTTCGCGTTCGCCTTCATCTCGCCCATCGTGGCGATGTACGGCATCTACGGGCTGTCGCTGTCGACGGCCGGGCCCGGCTTCTGGTGGACGTTCGTCATCGTCGGCGCCGGCCAGTGCATCGTCGCGCTGGCGTTCTCCGAACTGGTGTCCCGGTGGCCGCTGGAGGGCTCGATCTACCAGTGGACCAAGAAGCTGGCCGGCAACGTCGCCGGCTGGTTCGCCGGGTGGGTGTACATGTGGGCACTGGTCATCATCATGGCCACCGTCGCCTACGCCGGGGCGGGCTTCCTGGCCCAGTTCGTCGGCATCGAGCATCCGACCGCGGTGCAGCAGAGCATCATCGCGTTCCTGATCCTGCTGGCCGGCACCGGCGCCAACATCGTGGGCCGGGTCGTGCTCAAGACGCTGATGGCGGCCAGCATCGTCGCCGAGATCGTGGCCTCGGTGGGGCTGAGCACCTACCTGCTCATCTTCCACCGCCACCACGGCTTCGACGCGATCCTGCGTGGCATCGACCTGTCGAGCGGCTGGACCTGGGCGTACGTGACCGGGCCGTTCCTGGCCGCGCTGGCGTTCACCGGCTGGTCCATCCTGGGCTTCGAAAGCGCCGGTGCCATCGCCGAAGAGGTCAAGGACCCGCGCCGCAACGTGCCCAAGGCCATGCTCGGATCGGTGGCGTTCATCAGCCTGGTCATCGCCTACGCCTCGCTGGCCGTCACGCTGGCGGTGCCGGACTTCGACAAGATCACCTCCGGTGAGGAGCCCGACCCGGTCGCCTACGTGCTGAGCAGCGCCCTCGGCGACGCCGCGGTCAAGCCCATCCTGCTGGCCTTCGTGATCGGCTTCCTGGCGAGCTTCCTGGCGCTGCAGGCGTCGGCCTCCCGGGTGATCTGGTCGTTCGCCCGCGACGAGGTGCTGCCGGCCTCGAAGTTCCTGGTCCGGCTGTCCAAGGCCGAGGCGCAGCCGATCAGCGCCATCATCGTGACCACCGTCATCGGCGCCTTCGTCTACCTCATCTCCGCGACCGACGTCTACTCGGTGCTGGTCACCTTCACCGCCGGCGGTTACTACCTGGCCTTCCTGTTCCCGCTGGTCACCGGGCTGGTCGCGCGGCTGCGCGGGAACTGGACGCCCGGGCCGTGGAACCTGGGCCGGTTCAGCACCCCGATCGCGGTGGCGGCGGTGGCCTGGGCGGGCTTCGAGTTCGTCAACATCGTCTGGCCGCGCACGGTGTCCGACGCCTGGTACCTGAACTGGGGCTTCTTCGTCGCGATGGGCGCGATCCTGGCCATCGGCGCGGTGGTGGTCAAGACCCGCGATGTGGCCAACCGTGAGTTCGGCAGCGACGAGTTCGCTGCCGACCGATCCGAGGCGGTCGAATCCGTATGACACCGAACGGAATTCAAGAACGCCGGGTCGCAGTGGTGACGGGTGCGGGCAGCGGGATCGGCGCCGCGATCGCCGAGCTGCTGCGCGGCCGGGGCTGGGCGGTGGCCTCCATCTCGCGGGAACCCGCGCCGGACAACGACCTGTGGCTGATCGCCGACGTCGCCGACGAGGCCGCCGTCAGCGACGCGATCGCCCAGGTGTACCGGACCCTCGGCCGGATCGACGCCGCCGTGGTGTGCGCCGGCCACTACGAGGAGATCCCCGCCCTGGAGATCGACCAGCCGACCTGGGAGCGGATGTTGCGGGTGCACGTCGGCGGCCTGGCGCACGTGTGCCGGGCGGTGCTGCCGGCCATGCGCCGGCAGGGCAGCGGCCGCATCGTCGGCATCGCCTCCGAGCGGGCCATCGGCGGCGGGCAGAACGACGCCCACTACGCCGCCGCCAAGGCCGCCGCGCTGAGCCTGCTGCGCAGCATCGCCGTCGAGGTGGCCGGTGACGGCATCGTCGTCAACGCCGTGGCCCCGGGGCCGTGCGACACCCCGCTGCTGCCCGCCGACTCCTGGGAACGCGCCGAGGAATTCGTGCGCAACCTGCCGGCCGGCCGCATCGCGCTGCCCGGCGAGGTCGCCGAGATGGTGGCCGCGCTGCTCGAGGAGGACCTGCACCTGTGCGGAGAAGTGTTGTCGGTCAACAGCGGAACGGTGATCTGAGATGACCCGGGTACTCGTCACGAGCATCGACACCAAGCTCGGCCGGGCGGTGCACGACCACTTCGCCGCGCGCGGGGCGGTCACCGCCGCACCTCCGCCGGAGACCGACCACGCCGACGCGACCGCGGTCCGGGCCGCGGTCGACGCGGCCGCGGCCGCCATGGGCGGGGTCGACGTGCTGGTCACCACCCACGGCCTGCCGTTCGTCGCGGGGATCACCGAGCAGTCGATGGCCGACTTCTGGGCCCACGTCGACGTCACCCTCACCGGCAGCTTCCTGTACGCCCAGGCCGCCGCCGAACACATGCGGCGCAACGCCACCGGCGGTCGCATCGTGCTGACCACCTCGCGCTGGCACATCGGCGGGCCCGGGTTGTCGGCGGTGGCCACCGCGGCGGGCGGCATCGTCGCCCTGACCAAGACCCTCACCCGGGACTTCGGGCCGTTCGGCATCGGGGTCAACGCGGTGGCCGTCGGCGCCGTCGACTCGGAGTGGTCGGTGTGCGACCCGGACGGTCCGGTCGGGCCGGGCGGCCCGGGCACGGTCGAGCAGATCGCCAACCTGATCGGCCTGCTGAGCCGGTCCGAACTCAAGGCCGCCGTCGGCCAGATCGTCAACGCCGACGGCGGGTGGTCCCGCAACCGCGTCTGACACGGCGCGTCCGAGAAAGGCAGAGATGAGCAACGACAACGGCAACGACGGCATCGTCGTTCCGGTGGATCCCCAGGTCCAGCCGCGCTACGCGGGCTGGACGACGTTCGCGCGGCTCCCGCGGCTCGAGGACGTCGCGCACGCCGAGGTCGCGGTGGTGGGTGTGCCGTTCGACAGCGCGGTCACCTACCGGCCCGGGGCGCGCTTCGGCCCCAACGCGATCCGGCAGGGCTCCCGGCTGGTGCGGGGCTACAACCCGGAACTGGACATCGCACCGTTCCAGGAGTGCCAGTTCGCCGACGCCGGCGACATCGCCTGCAACCCCTTCGACATCGGCGCGGCCGTGGACCAGGTGTCCGCGGAACTGACCGCGCTGCTGTCCAAGGGCACCCGGGCGGTGGTGCTCGGCGGCGACCACTCGATCGCCCTGCCGTCGCTGCGCGCCGCCGCCGCCGTCAACGGCCCGGTGGCACTGGTGCACTTCGACGCCCACCTCGACACCTGGGACACCTACTTCGGTGCCGACATCACCCACGGGTCGCCGTTCCGGCGGGCCTACGAGGAGGGCCTGCTGCTGGACCGCAACATGCACGTCGGGGTGCGCGGATCCATCTACGACAAGCAGGATCTCGTCGAGGACGCGCGGTTCGGCTTCTCGGTCATCACCTGCCGGCAAATCTCCGGCATGACCTCCGACGACATCGTCGACCGGATCTGCGAACGGGTCGGTGACGCACCGGTGTACGTGTCGGTCGACATCGACGTGCTCGACCCCGCGCACGCGCCCGGCACCGGCACCCCCGAGGCCGGCGGGATGACCAGCCGGGAGCTGCTCGAGGTCATCCGCGGGCTGGACCGGGTGAACCTCGTCGGCGCCGACGTGGTCGAGGTGTCCCCGGCCTACGACCACGCCGAGATCACCGCGATCGCGGCGGCCAATGTCACCTGGGAACTATTGTCCGTGTTCGGAAGGAAGGTTCGTCGATGACGGAATTGACACCGGCGGCGCCGGTTTCGTGGCCGGAAGGCAAGACCTGTGCGGTCGCGTTCACCTTCGACGTCGATGCCGAGTCGCCGCTGCTGACCACCGACCCGTCGTTCGCCGACCGGATGGGCGCGATGTCGCACCAGGCCTACGGCCCGCTGGTCGGGGTGCCGCGGCTACTGTCGATCCTCGACGACCTCGGCATCCCGGGCACCTTCTTCGTGCCCGGCTACACCGCGCACCGCCACCCCGCGGCGATCCGTGCCGTCGCCGAGGCCGGCCACGAGATCGCCCACCACGGCTACCTGCACGAGTCGCTCGTCGGCGCCGACGAGGACACCGAGCGGGAGATCCTGACCAAGGGCATCGAGGCGCTGCAGGAGGTGGCCGGGGTGCGCCCGGTGGGCTACCGCGCGCCGATGTGGGAGATGAACTGGCACACCCCGAAACTGCTCGCCGAGTTCGACTTCCTCTACGACTCCACGCTGATGGACTCCGACCATCCCTACGAGCTGGCCGTCGAGGGCGGCCGGTCGCTGGTGGAGCTGCCGGTCAGCTGGGCGCTCGACGACTGGCAGCAGTACTGCTTCGTGCCCGACTTCTCCGGGTCCGGGTTGATCGAGACGCCGGCCAAGGCCATCGAGCTGTGGCGGGCCGAGCTGGACGCGATGCGCCGGATCGGCGGCGCCTGGATCCTCACCAACCACCCGTTCCTGAGCGGTCGGCCCGGCCGGGCCGCCGCGCTGCGGGACTTCATGGCCGAGGTCGCCGCGATGGACGACGTCTGGATCGCCGGCATGGCGCAGATCGCCGAGCACGTGCGTAACCAGCAGCTGCGCCCCCGCACCCTGACCCGACCCGACCTCGGCGGTAGCGCCGCGTCGTAAGCGACGAATCGTAAGGAAGGACACCATGAAACAGGACATCCTGAGCCCCGAGAGCCTGCGCGAGGCCTACCAACACTGTTGGTTCGTCGTCGCCCGCTCCTGCGACATCGACACCCCGCAGTCGGCGACCCTGCTCGACCACAACCTGGTGGTGTTCCGTGACTCCACCGGGCAGGCCCGCGTCACCGACCGGCGCTGCATCCACCGCGGAGCCAACCTGGCCGACGGCAAGGTGGTCGGCGACGCGATCGCCTGCCCGTACCACGGCTGGGAATTCGACGGTCGCAGCGGGCAGTGCGTCAACATCCCGTCGCTGGCCGAGGGCGGCCGCATCCCGCCCAAGGCCGCCATCAAGGCCTACCCGGTGATCGAGCGGTTCGGACACGTCTGGACCTGCCTGGGTGACCCGGTGTTCGACCTGCCCAACCCGCCCGAGATCGCCGATCTGGAACTGGAGTGGCGTTCGGCCGAGCCGATCCACGCGGCGTGCGGGTTCATGGCCGCCACCGAGAACTTCCGCGACATGGCGCATTTCCCGTTCGTGCACGAGCCGTCGATGGGCGAGGTCGATCCGGTGATCCCCGACCTGGAGGTCAAGCGGGAGGGCCGGGAGGTGTTCGCGTCCTTCTTCTACGAGCGGGTGGAGGACTCCGACTTCTCCGACGTCGGCGACGCGTGGATGCACTACCACTCCTACGCGCCGGGCATCGCGACCATCCTCTACGACTACGGCCCCGAGCTCGGCAAGCGCTACCTGGTCGACTTCCCGTCGCCGGTGAGCTACGACAAGTGCATCATCTACTGGGGCGTGGCCACCGACAAGAACTTCAAGGGCGGCACCGTCGACGAGATCCTCGAGATCGAGACCAAGGTCTTCAACGAGGACACCCCGGTGCTGGAAGGGCTTGAGCCCAAGGAGGTTCCGCTTGCCGGCCAGGCCCTGGAGGTGTCCGCACCGGCCGACGTGTACACGCTGAACTACCGGCGTGCGGTGCAGTACGTGGTGGAGACCATCCGGCGGGAACGCGGCCTGGACGCCGCGCCCGCGACCCAGTGATGGAACTGCGCGTCACCCAGCTGCGGTGGGAGGCCGACGGCGTCGTCTCGGTGACGTTCCGTCGGCCCGACGGCGGCCGGCTGCCCGAATGGGCAGCCGGCGCCCACGTCGCCGTCACCCTCCCGTCCGGTCGGGTCCGGCAGTACTCGCTGTGCGGTGCGCTCGACGACCCGTACTCCTACACCGTCGCGGTGCTGCGGGTCGCCGACGGCCGCGGTGGCTCCCGGGAGATCCACGACCAGCTGCGGGTGGGGCAGCTGCTGGAGGTGGGGGAGCCGAAGAACGACTTCGAGCTCGTCGCCGCGCCGCGCTACCTGTTCATCGCCGGGGGCATCGGCATCACGCCGATCCTGGCGATGATGGAGTCGCTGCGCGCGGCCGGCACCGGGGCGCCGTTCCGACTCGTCTACGGCGGCCGCAGCCGGGCGTCGATGGCGTTCCTGGACCGGCTGGCCGGATTCGACGACGTGCAGGTGGTGGCGCAGGACACCGACGGCATGCCCGACCTCGCGGCGGCGATCGCGGCGAGCCCGGCCGGCACCCACGTGTACTGCTGCGGGCCGGCCGGGATGCTCGAGGCGGTCGGGGCGCTGGTGGCCGAGCGGCCGGATCTGGAGCTGCACACCGAGCGGTTCACCGCGGCGGTGGCCGCCCCGGCCGGGGCGGACGGCGCCTTCGAGGTGGAACTGGCCCGCAGCGGGCTGACGGTGACGGTGCCGGCGGACCGCAGCGTGCTGGAGGCGGTGCTGGAGGTGCTGCCCGACGCCCCGTACTCCTGCATGGCCGGGTTCTGCGGCAGCTGCGAGACCAAGGTGCTCGCCGGCGAGGTGGACCACCGTGACACCCTGCTCACCGAGGAGGAACACCGCGCGAACGCCACGATGATGATCTGCGTCTCACGTGCGGCCGGATGTGGCAAACTCACGCTCGACCTCTGAGCCGGGGATTGTCGCCTACACTTCGCAGCCATGACGACGCGACCGCGGACCCCCCGATGACCCCTGGCGAGGGTGCGGAGTGGGTGGCTCCCCACGACGGCGTCGTCCGGCTGGGTAGGCTGCTCGACGAGCTCGACGAGCACGTCAAGGCGGTGACCCCGATCGGTGACCCGGACCGGGAGATCCGGTACGTGTACCCGACCGAACTCGCCGACCCGTCGAGCTACCTGTCCGGTGGGGAGCTCATCCTCAGCGTCGGGGTGCCGGTCCATCAGCAATCCGAGGACGAGGTGCGCCGCTACGTGTCGACGCTGCGCGAGCGGGGCGTCACCGCGCTCATGGTGGGACTCGGGGACCTGTTCGACGCTCCGCCCGGGGCGCTGCTGGAGTCGTGCCGGCAGGCCGAGTTGCCGTTGCTGACGCTGGAGCACCAGGTCCCGTTCCGCCGGATCGTGGACTGGGTGGAGACCTCGCGCACCGCCGACCGCGAGATCGGCAAGCGCGAGGCCCACCTCGGGTCGCTGCTGCGCTGGTTCGTGGCCGGCACGCTCGGGGCCGAGCCGGTCGAGCACGCGCTCGACGAACGCGGGCTGACCGGCGGGCCGGTGGCGGTGTGCGCCTTCCCGGCCACGGTGCACGCCGACGTGCACCGGCTGCTCGACGGCCACGGCGCGGCGGTCGCGCTGCTCGACGACGACCACCTCATCGCGCTGTGCCCGCACACCGAGGCGTTCCGGGCCGGGCTGGTGGCCGCCGGGCGGGCCTGCGGGGTGGCGATCGCCCAGGCCGCGGCGGCCATGGTGTACGCCATCCCGGAGGCGCTGGAGGCGCTGCAGGAGGCCACCCGGCTGCGGCGCACCGTCTACATCGACGAGACGGCCACGCTGGAGGGGCTGCTGGCGGCGGTGCCGCAGGTGCGGCTGGTGCCGTTCGTGCAGCGGCTGGTCGCCCCGCTGGTGGAGCACGACAAGCTGCACAGCTCCTACCTGGTGGCCTCGCTGGAGGCGTTCCTGGCCCCGCACAACGACCTCAACTCCGCCGCGGCGCAGCTGTACGTGCACGTCAACACCCTGCGCAATCGGCTGGCCAAGATCGCCGAGCTGACCGGGGCCAACCCGCTCGAGGAGGCCGACCGGGTCAACTTCCGGATCGCGCTGTGGGCGGCCCGCAACCTGGGCATGGGCGAGGCGCCCGCCGACACCTCCGCGCGCAACAGCATTCCCGGCCGTGATTCCGGGCGGATCACGACCATGGGTTCGCCCGCGGGGACGCCGCCGGCGCGGGGCAGGCGCTAGGCCCGGCCCGTGCGGGCCGGCCGGCCGTGCCGATGACAGGGGAGTAGGGCGGGCGGGGCTCGAACCCGCGACCGACGGATTATGAGTCCGCAGCTCTAACCGACTGAGCTACCGCCCCCGGAACGCGTGCGCGGACACCATATTCGCACACGCGTCGCGCCCGGCGACGGCCTAGACCTGCATCGCCTCCCGCAGCGGCGACAGGTCGGTCTTCATCAGCACCACGTTGTACTGGTTCCACAGCGACATGTTCCAGTACAGGTTGCTGACGTCCTGCTCGCCGTTGTCGTCGACGAGCATCCCGGTGCCCGACCACGGATGGATCATCGGCGCGTACAGGCCGGGGTACTGGGCCGAGGTCGCCACGATGATGGGATCCGACCACGGGCCCTCCGGCGAGTCGGCGTAGCGCAGCACCACGTCGTTGCTGCCGTTGGCGTACATCACGATGTACTTGTCGAGGTACTCGTTGTACTGCACCGACAGCTCGCTGATGTTGCCGCCGGTCTTGGCGCCGAACAGCCCGCCCAGATAGCCGCAGAACACGTTGGGGTCGTTGGCCCAGTCGATGATGAAGCCGAACAGCCCGGCCGAGCGGTCCGAGTCGCCCAGCACCGCCACCGCGGCCACCGGGCGGTCCTTCACCCAGGTCGAGCCGTCCCAGTACTCCCACTGGCTCAGGTCGGCCACGGAGCCCTCGGGCACCCGGGCCAGGTAGGCCGAGCCGGCCCGGCCCGACGGGGTGCCGAAGGCGTAGACGTACCGCGGCTGGCCCTCCTCGACCTGGTCCTCGGGCTGCAGCACGAACGCGTACTGCTGGAAGTTCTGGTCACCGGGGCGGTACGGGGTCGACGACCGCAACCAGCCCGACGACCGCACCGACGTCGGCGCCAGCACCCACCTGTCGGTGACCGGGTTGTACACCGCGACACCGGAGTAGTTGGTCGTCCACCGGCCCGGGGTGTCCCACGACCGGACCGACATGTAGCCGACGTACTGGGTGCCGCCGGCGTGGATGCCGGCGGTCGGGATGATCGTCACCTCGGTGGGGAAGAACCAGCTCAGCGCGCCGCGGTTGCTCGGGATGAACTGGTAGGCCGGGCCGGTCGGATTCAGCCCCAGGCCGTCCGTGAGGTTGCGGTCGGTGCTGATCAGCAGCACGTTCGAGCGCCAGTCCCCGGTCATGTTCGGGCCGCTGAAGGTGTCCCCGAACGCCACGTGCACGAACCGCTCACCGGTGGTGGTCAGGGTGCCGCCGTCCCACATGATGCCCAGGTCGGTGCCGTAGATGTTGAACACGTTGATGGTGTTGTTCGGCGAGTTCGGCCCGGTCACCCAGCCGATCTGCGACGACAGCATCCGTTCCGGGACCACCAGCACGGCGGCCAGCGCCCGCGACGGGGCCTGGGCCGACCGCGTGGTGCCCAGTTCGCGGCGGGCGAACGCCAGCAGTGCCCAGGCGGCCGGGGAATCGGCCGGCGTGCCGGTGCCGTTGCCGGCCGCCGAACCGGCACCGAACACCGCCAGCAGCCCCGAGGTCACCTGGCGCACGACATGGCGCACCGCGGGCACCGCCGCTTTGCCCGGCACCGCGACCAGCAGCGCGGGCGCGGCCGGGGTCGACGACGCGGCCGGCTCCGGCGAGCCGACCGGGACGGTCCCGGTCGCGGCGGTCGGGCCGCCCCCGACGACGGTGGTGGGCAGCGACGTCGGCAGCCCGGACGGCTCCGGGGTGGCGACCGGCTCGGGTTCCGGTGCCGTCGACGACGGCACCCGCAGCGTCAGGGGAGACCGGTTGCGCTCCAGCCGGGCCGACTCCGGCCGCGCCGGAGCGGGGGCGTGGCCACGCTCGTCCGGCACGTCCGGGATCTCGTCGGGAAGCCGATCCGGGGCCCCGTCGTCGGCCGGCTCGGTCTGCCCGGCTCCCACCCGCCCGGCCCCGACGCGAACCGGCCGCAGCCGCGGGTTGGCGATGTGTTCGGCGATCGAGTTGCCGATCGACTCCAGCAGCTGGCCCGGCCGGCGCGGCTTGCCGAAGCCCCGCCCGGAGCCGCTGTCGGTGTCGCGGTCGTCGGCATCGGCGCCGCCCTGCGCGGGCCCCGGCGCCGACTCGCCGGACCCGGTGTCGTCGGCCCAGGCCACCCCGGGCGTCGTCGCGACGGCGGCGCCGACGCCCAGGGCGACCGCCAGCGCACCGACCCGCCCGATCCACGCGGCCGCGCCCGTAGCACTACCCATCCGTCCCGGTCCCTCTCGTCGTCGAAGAAGTGCCCCCGTGGGGAATCGCTACGTCCGAGGGAAGTGTTTCAGCAAACCCGGCCGAGCGGAACCGATCCGGCGGAAAACGTTCGCTGACAGCCCGAAAGAAGCCCTGGTCGTGATCGCAACGTGATCACGACCAGGAATGCCGTTCCGCGGCTGGGCGGCGGGCGGGTTTACCAGTTCCAGACCGACATGTCGTCGGGCGGGTAGTTGTGGCACACCGCCGTCGCCGCGGCCACCACGCCCTTGTTGTTGAAGAACAGCTTCGCCCAGTTCGGCCACGCGAACGCCATCTGCTCGTAGTAGATGTCGGTCGCCACGCGCTCGGAGTAGGCGCGCCGCTCGGCCGGGCTCAGCGAGTAGAACCAGTGGATCCGGTCGCGCGCCGCCTGTTGCACCTCCGGCCACTTGTTGTTGTAGTCGATCATGTAGCGCTCGTAGTACACCGGCTTGGTGTCCCGGACCGCCGCCATGATCTGCTCGGCCGTGCAGGTGGTCTCGATCATCTTGCGCGGGATCGGGTAGTCCTCGGTCGCGTCGGCCGAGGCCACCGCCGCCGGGGCCGCCAGGGCGCCGCCGACCGCGAGCGCAGCGACACCGGCGCGCAGGACGCCGCTCAGACGAGTCCGCATCGCATCCATCCTCTCGGGTTTGTCAGTGCTGCTGCTCGGCGGCCGCCTGCAGGACGTGCCGCTGGTCCGGGCAGTAGAAGTCGATCGCCGCGGCGAGGAACTTCCAGGCCTGTTCGGTGGTGTAGTGCCGGGGCAGCTGGTCGCCGACGAACTTCGCCGAGGCGAACGCATCGGCGTCGACGCCGCGCCACAGCCGCTTGCAGGCGATCTTGCCGATCCAGGCGTTGTAGTCCTTCTGCCCGTAGATGTCGTACGTGTGCAGCAGGTTCGCGAAGTCGGTGTCCGGGTCGGCGTGCGCCGGGGCCGCGAAACCGATCGCGGCGCAGGCGATCACCGCCGGGATCAACGCGCGTTTCATGTCCTGTGCTCCTTCGGGTCAGACGGACGTCAGGTCCTGCTGCGGCTTGGGCCACGGCGACGGCACCGGCCGCGGGCGCACCCGCTGCGGCCACCAGAACCAGCGGCCCATCAGTGCGGCGATCGACGGCGTCATGAACGCCCGGATCACCAGCGTGTCGAACAGCAGGCCCAAGCCGATCGTGGTGCCGACCTGGCCGATGATCACCAGCTCCGACACCGCCATCGACATCATCGTGAAGGCGAACACCAGGCCGGCGGAGGTGACCACCGAACCGGACCCGCCCATCGCACGGATGATGCCGGTGTTGATGCCCGCGTGGATCTCCTCCTTCAGTCGCGACACCAGCAGCAGGTTGTAGTCCGCGCCGACGGCGAGCAGCACGATCACCGCCATCGCGAACACCATCCAGTGCAGCGGCTGGTGCAGGAGGTGTTGCCAGATCAACACCGACAGACCGAACGAGGCGCCCAGGGACAGCACGACGGTGCCAACGATAACGGCCGAGGCGACGATCGCGCGGGTGATCAGCAGCATGATGATGAAGATCAGACTCAGCGCCGAGATCCCCGCGATGATCATGTCGTAGTTGTTGCCGTCGCTCATGTCCTTGTAGGCCGACGCGGTGCCGCCCATGTAGATCGTCGAGCCCTCCAGCGGGGTGCCCTTGATGGCCTCCTTGGCGGCCTTCTTGATCACGTCGATCCGGGCGATGCCCTCCGGGCTCATCGGGTCCCCGTCGTGGGAGATGATGAACCGCACCGCGTGGCCGTCCGGCGACAGGAACTGCTCCAGGCCGCGCTGGAAGTCCGGATTGTCGAACACCTCCGGCGGCAGGTAGAACGAGTCGTCGTTCATCGAGGCGTCGAAGGCCTCGCCCATCGCGTTGGACTCGTCCTGCATCGCGGCCATCTGGTCCTGCAGGCTCTTCTGCGATGCGTACATGGTCAGCATCATGTTCCGCATCGTCTTCATGGTCTCGATCATCTCCGGCATGAGCGCGACCATCTGCGGCATCAGCGCGTCGAGCCGCTCCATGTCCGGCAGCATCTGGTGGATGTCGTCGGTCATCACGTCGACCCCGTCGAGGGTGTCGAAGATCGACCGCATGGCCCAGCAGACCGGGATGTTGTAGCAGTGCGGTTCCCAGTAGAAGTAGTTGCGGATGGGCCGGAAGAAGTCGTCGAACTCCGCCAGCGAGTCGCGCATGTCGTCGACGTCGGCGGTCATGTCCTTCATCTTGGTGACCATGCTGTGCGTGACCGCGGACATCTCGACGGTCAGCTGCGACATCTTCTCCATGTTCGCGATGGTCTTCTTCATCTCCTCGGCCTGGACCAGCATGTCGGCCATCCGGTCCTGCTGATACTTCTGGTTCAGCTGGTTGGTGGTGCCCTGCATGCTGATCTGGAACGGGATCGAGGTGTGCTCGATCGGCTTGCCGTTCGGCCGGGTGATCGCCTGCACGCGGGCCACGCCCTCGACGCGGAACAGCTGCTTGGCGATCTTGTCGATGACCAGGAAGTCGGCGGAGTTGCGCAGGTCGTGGTCGCTCTCGACGAGCAGCACCTCGGGGTTCATCCGGGCCTGGTCGAAGTGGCGGTCGGCGGCTGCGTAGCCGGCGTTGGCCGGCAGGTCCGGCGGCTGGAAGTGCCGGTCGTTGTAGTCGGTGCGGTAGCCGGGCAGCGCGAGCAGGCCGACCAGCGACAGCGCGATGGTGCCGACCAGGATCGGGCCCGGCCAGCGCACCACCGCGGCGCCGATCTTGCGCCAGGTCCGCACCCGCATCGCCCGCTTGGGCTCGAGCAGGCCGAACCTGGTGGCCACGGTGATCATCGCGCTCATCAGCACCACACCGGCCAGCACCGTCACCGACATGCCGATGAACAGCGGCACGCCCAGCGACTGGAAGTACGGCAGCCGGGTGGAGCTCAGGCAGAAGGTGGCGCCGGCGATCGTCATGCCGGAGCCCAGCACCACGTGCGCGGTGCCGTGGAACATCGTGTAGAACGCGGTTTCCTTGTCCTGGCCGAGGGTTCTGGCCTCCTGGTACCGGCCGATGAGGAAGATCGCGTAGTCGGTGGCCGCGGCGATGGCCAGCGTCACCAGCAGGTTGGTGGCGAACGTCGAGAGCCCGATGATCTCGTGGTAGCCGAGGAAGGCCACCACGCCGCGGGCGGTCATCAGCGTCATCACCACCATGACCAGCGTGAAGATCACCGACAGGATCGACCGCCACACCAGCAGCAGCATGGTGATGATGACCGCGAAGGTGACCGCCTCGATGAGTCGCAGGCTGCGGTCACCGGCGATGCGCTGGTCGGCCATCAGCGGGGCCGGGCCGGTCACGTAGGCCGTCACGCCCGGCGGCGGGGTGAGGCCGTCGACGATCTCGCGCACCTTGGCCACCGACTCGTTGGCCAGCGCCTCGCCCTGGTTGCCGGCGAGCTTGATCTGGACGTAGGCGGCCTTGCCGTCGTTGCTCTGCGCGCCCGGCGCGGTGAGCGGGTCGCTCCAGAAGTCCTGTACCGACTGGACGGCCGGGTCCTGCTTGAGCCGGGCCACCATCTCGTCGTAGAAGCGGTGCGCCTCGTCGCCGAGCGGCTCCTCGCCCTCCAGCACGATCATCGCGCTGGAGTCCGAGTCGCCCTCGTTGAACAGCTCGCCGATGCGCTTCATGGCGATCATCGACGGCGCGTCGTGCGGGCTCATCGAGATCGCCCGCATCTCGCCGACCTCGTCGAGCTGCGGCACCGCGACGTTCAGGTAACCGATGACCGCGACCCAGATCAGGATGATCGGGACCGAGAACTTGCGGATGTAGCGGGCGATGCGGTGGTGCATCGGCTCCTTGGCCGGCGGGAACGCGTCGGTGGGGGCGTCGGTCACGGGTGCGCTCATGCGGATTTCACCAAGCAGAAGGTCTGGGCGTTGAGGCCGGTCGAGGTGCGTTCGTCCTTGATCTCGTCGTCGACGGTGATGCGGCAGGTGATCGAGTCGCCGTCACCCTGCGCGACGATGTTGGGCATCGCCGATGGCGCGGTGGTCTCCAGCACCAGCGTCCACGGCAACGGGGCGTGGTCGACCCGCTGCGGCTTGGCGTCGAGATCGAGGTAGTTGATGTCGGCGTAGCTGCCGTTGCCCCAGATCTCGTACTTGACGACCTTGGGGTCGAACGGCTCTGGGTCCTCGGCGAACACCTTGGGCGTGACGATCACCGGGTTGGCGCCGAAGTAGGTGCGCACCCGGCTCACGGTGAACCCGGCGACGGCGACCACGACCACGATCAGCAGCGGCAGCCAGGTCTTGCGGAGCACCTTCATCAGGCTGAAGCCGTTCTTGCGCCCGCCGTTCCGGGCGGTGTGCCGGCCGGCGGGCCGGGGTGCCCGGGCCGACGGGGACGGTGCGGACGGCGGCTGCGCGGAGGGCGTCCCGTCGCGGACGCTGGGACCGGAGGCTGCGAAGTCGTGATGTTCGTTGCCCATCCGCGGACGTCCACTCCTTCTTCTTCGCCGTAAATCACTTAGTCCGTCAAAGTACGCACGTTAGCGTACACAGGGAGGTTGCCGAATTCGCGGGCTCCGTCGCGAATCGTCGGCGCGGACGTGCGGCGACGGCGCGGCCGCCGCCGGCCCGGCGGCGGCCGGGACCGGTCGTGGGCGGCGCCGCGGCGGTGCCGCCGTTGCCCCGCGATAGCGCACGTGACCTGCGAAAACACCGGACCGGGGGCGCCCCGGCCGGAGCCGGCGAATGAGACGTGCGTCACGGTGGTGGTGCCGTTAGCGAATTGCTCACAGTACGGCGCGTGGTGTGGTGCGGGGCCCGTACGGATACCGCCACGGTAATCCCGATGCACGCCCGCCCCTCACGGCGTGCCTGTCATAATCGGCCCACCGCTCTGGCCGTCAGCCGAAAGGACGTCGATGAGGTTCGCGCCGACCAGGATCGCCGCCAACGCCCTCGCCGCGCTCGCCCTCGCCGCGGGTGCGGTCGGGTTCGCCGCGCCGGCCGGTGCCGACAGCCAGCCGTTGCAGGGCATCTACCGCTACCACGAGGAGGGCATGCCCGCCGACGTCATCTGGCGGGTGACGCCGACCTGCTCGCCGACGGTCGGGGATCTGCGCGAGCCGCTGTACCTGCCGGTGGGCTGCACCCTGCACGTGTCGAGCAACCCGCCACGCATGGTCACCCAGCCCGAGCGCAGCGTGGCCTTCGGCGGTGACGCCCGGCTGGTGCAGGGCCGCTGGCTGATGGAGGTCGACAAGCTCGACGGGATGCAGTGCGCCGATGGCAGCACCGCGCCGACCACCGAGATCTACCGGTTCGACAGCGAGACGCTGTCGGGTACCCGCACCATCACCCACGCCGGCGGGTGCGGGCTGCCGCCGGACATGTACGTCAAGCCGTTCACGCTGGAGTTCGTCGAGCCGCAGCCGATCCCGGTGGACCGCTACCCGTTCTACTGCGAACCGGCCGGGCTGCGCGCCTGCTACTGACCGCTGCCGCCGGCCGCCCGCTTGACCAGCACCACCTGGGCCATCGGGATCCGCGCCGGCTGCGGCGCGGCGGCCAGGCGGGCCGCCACCGCGGCCTCGAGCCGGTCGCAGAACAGCCGCGGGTCGGTGCCGTCGAGCGCGGTGACCAGCGCCGGGAACACCGCGGCCCGGCAGAACGCCGCCCACTTCGCGCCGAAGGCGCGGGCGTCGCCGTCGGCGCGGTACTGCGCGTAGTAGCGGTCCTCGGCGTCGAACACCTCGAGCTCCTCGATCTCGACCCGCTCCAGCCGCCCGGACGGGGCGAAGGGGGCGACCAGGTCGGCCCTCGACCGGCCCACGATCGGCAGCCCCATGCGGTGCAGTTCGTCGTCGCCGAGGAGCCCGTCGGCGCGCAGTTCGGTCAGCGCGTCGCGCAGCGCGTCGAGCACCCCACGGTGCCCGAGGTCGCCGTTCTCGTCGAGGGCCATCGTCAGCACCACCACCCGGCCCCCGGGGGCGAGTTCGCGGCCGCGGAACGCGACGAAGTCGTGCCAGTCCTGCGCGCCCTGGCGGGCGTACGCCGCGCGCACCCGCTCGTCGGCGCTGCAGGCCGCCACGATGTGGTCGGGGACCGGGCTGGGCACCTTGCGCAGCCACTGCACCGCCCACGACGACCAGCCCAGGGTGACGCTGTTGGACGGCAGGATCTGCTGGTAGAACGACCGTCCCACGGCGGCGGCGAAGACGCCGTCGAAGCGCTTCAGATAGGTGTCCGGGTCGTCGCCGAGGGTGCGGAACAGCGCGGTGAAGTCGTTGTCCGGCAGGTCGGTGTGGGCGACGAACACCGAGTGCTCCGGCCGGATGCGGGTGCGCAGCACCTCGATGGCCGAGCCGATGGGCAGCAGCGAGTTGTGGCCGGTGGCCGCGCCGTAGTCGGCGATGATGACGGGCTGGGGCGGCGCCGGCAGCGGCACGGCCGCCGCCGCGGTCTCGAAACGCCGCATCCCCCGGCGCAGCCCGGCCGCCTCCAGCCGCGTGCTGGCCCGGTACTCGCTGCTCGACTCCGGAACGGGCCGAACCACGACACTGGATTCACGCACGATGACCTCCGCGGCCGCCAACCGTCACCACCGACGGTAGCGGTCGCGGAGGCCGCGTGCCCAGTCAGTAACCCCGGGCGACCCACTCGTCGTAGTGGACGATCTCGTCGCCGATGGTGGTGGAGTCGCCGTGGCCGGTGTAGACGACGGTGTCGTGGGGGAGCTTGCCGAGCCGGCCGGAGATGGACTCCAGGATGGTGGGGAAGTCGCTGAAGGACCGGCCGGTCGCGCCCGGGCCGCCCTGGAACAGGGTGTCGCCGGAGAACACCGCCCGCAGCTCCGGGGCGTGCCAGCACACCGAACCCGGCGAGTGGCCGGGGGTGTGGATGGCGTGCAGCTCGATCCCGCCGGCGGTGAGCACCAGCCCGTCGTCGACCGCCCGGAAGTCCTTGTCCGGGTGGGTCATCCGCCACAGCACGTCGTCAGCGGGGTGCAGCAGGACCGGGGCGTCGAGTTCGACGCCGAGCTGCGGGGCGACGGTGACGTGGTCGTTGTGGCCGTGGGTGCACACCACCGCCACCACGTGCCGGTTGCCGACGGCCGCCTTGATCGGGGCGGCGTCATGGGCGGCGTCGAAGACGACCACCTCCTTGTCGTCGCCGACGATCCAGATGTTGTTGTCGACCTCCCAGGTCCCGCCGTCGAGGCTGAAGGTGCCGTGGGTGACCAGGCGCTGGATCGGGTTGGCGCTCACAGCACCACCACCGACCGGAGCACCTCGCCGCGGTGCATCTTGGCGAACGCGGCCTCGATGTCGCCCAGCCCGATGCGCTCGGTGACGAACTTCTCCAGCGGCAGCCGGCCCTGCAGGTGCAGGTCGACCAGGGTGGGGAAGTCGCGCTCGGGCAGGCAGTCGCCGTACCAGGAGGACTTCAGCGCCCCGCCGCGGGAGAAGAAGTCGATCAGCGGCATCTCCAGCGTCATGTCCGGGGTGGGCACGCCGACCAGCACCACGGTGCCGGCCAGGTCGCGCGCGTAGAAGGCCTGCTTCCAGGTCTCCGGCCGGCCCACGGCGTCGATGACCACGTCGGCACCGAAGCCGCCGGTGAGCTCCTGGACCGCCTCGACCACGTCGGCACTGCGGGCGTTGATGGTGTCGGTGGCGCCGAACTGCTTGGCCCACTCCAGCTTTCGGTCGTCCATGTCGATGGCGATGATCTTCTTGGCCCCGACCAGCGCCGCGCCGGCGATGGCGGCGTCACCCACGCCGCCGCAGCCGATCACCGCCACCGTGTCGTCGCGGCTGACCGCGCCGGTGTTGATCGCCGCGCCGATGCCGGCCATCACGCCGCAGCCGAGCAGCCCCGCGACCGCGGGATCGGCGGCCGGATTGACCTTGGTGCACTGGCCGGCGTGCACCAGCGTCTTCTCGATGAAGGCGCCGATGCCCAGGGCGGGGGTGAGCTCGGTGCCGTCGGTCAGCGTCATCTTCTGCTCGGCGTTGAAGGTGGAGAAGCACAGGTGCGGCCGGCCCCGCTTGCAGGCCCGGCACTCACCGCACACCGCGCGCCAGTTGAGCACCACGAAATCGCCGGGCGCCACGTTGGTCACGCCCTCGCCGACCGCCTCGACGATGCCGGCGGCCTCGTGGCCGAGCAGGAACGGGAACTCGTCGTTGATCCCGCCCTCGCGGTAGTGCAGATCGGTGTGGCACACCCCGCAGGCGGAGATCTTCACCACCGCCTCGCCCGGACCCGGATCCGGCACCACCACATCGACGAGTTCGACCGGTTCACCCTTCTTTCGCGAGATCACTCCGCGCACGGTTTGGCTCATGCGTAGCAACATAACCGGTTCTGTCCCGGTTTTCACGCTGAGGGGACATCGATTCATCTCAGGAAACCGGAGCGGCTGGACCGCTGCCGGATCCGCTCCGACCGTCGAGCACTCCGTCCCGCTCGACGTGGCGCGGTCGGGCGACCGGAATCCCGCCCAGTAACGTCGACGCCGTGAGCGCCCTCGACGTCATCGCCGACTGGCCCGTCCCGAGCGCCGCCGCCGCGGTCGTCGGCCCCGCCGGTGTGCTCGCCGAGTACGGCGACACCGGCAAGCCCTTCCTGCTCGCCTCGGTGACCAAACCGCTCGTCGCGCGGGCCGCCCAGGTCGCGATCGAGGAGGGGGTGGTCGAGCTCGACACCCCGGCCGGCCCGCCCGGCGCGACAGTCCGGCACCTGCTCGCCCACACCTCCGGGCTGGCCATGCGGACGGCCGACACGCTGAGCCGGCCCGGGCAGCGGCGGATCTACTCCAACACCGGCTTCGCCGTGCTCGCGCACCTCATCGAGGACGAATCCGGCATCGCCTTCGACCGTTACCTGCACGAGGCGGTGTTCGAGCCGCTGGGCATGACCGCCTCGGTCCTCGACGGCGGTGCCGACGCCGCCGGGTTCGGGGTCACCTCCACCGTCGCCGACCTGACCTGCTTCGCCGGCGAGCTGCTGCGGCCGTGGCTGGTCTCGGCGCAGCTGCACGCCGAGGCCACCTCGGTGCAGTTCCCCGGCCTCGACGGGGTGCTGCCGGGGTTCGGGGTGCAGCGGCCCAACGACTGGGGGCTGGGCTTCGAGATCCGCGACGGCAAGTGTCCGCACTGGACCGGGTCGGCGAACTCGCCGCGCACCTACGGCCACTTCGGGCAGTCCGGCACGTTCCTGTGGGTGGACCCGGTGGCGGACCTCGCGCTGGTGGTGCTCACCGACCGCGCCTTCGGCGACTGGACGCACGACCGCTGGCCCGCGTTGTCTGATGAGGTCCTGAGAGAATTCGGACCACGCTAGCGCAACATATGCCCCACAGGGCACAATAAACACGTACGACACACGTGTCGCTCTCGTGCGTCCACCAGGCCGTTGGGGAAGACGTCCCTCGTGGAGCCGAAGGAGCAACAGATGCGTGCGTCGAACCAGTTCGCCGACGCGACGACCGGTGTGGTGTACATCCATGCCTCGCCCGCGGCGGTGTGCCCGCATGTCGAGTGGGCACTTTCGTCGACCCTGCAAGCGCGGGCCGACCTGAAGTGGACGCCGCAGCCGGCCATGCCCGGGCAGTTGCGGGCGGTCACGAACTGGATCGGCCCCGTGGGCACCGGGGCGCAGCTAGCGCATGCGCTGCGCTCCTGGTCGGTGCTGCGCTTCGAGGTGACGGAGGACCCCAGCCCGGGGGTGGACGGACACCGGTGGTGCCACACCCCCCAGCTCGGCCTGTGGAGCGGGCCGATGAGCGCCAACGGCGACATCATGGTCAGCGAGAACCGGCTGCGCGCCCTGCTGGCCGAGGGGCCGGAGGTGCTGCTCGCCGAGCTCGACACCGTGCTCGGCACGGCCTGGGACGAGGCGCTCGAGCCGTTCCGGGACGCCGGCGCGACCGGTGAGGTCAGCTGGCTGGCACGGGAAGTGGGCTAACCCGAACCGTCGGATCCGCCCGCCCCCGCGCGACGTGTGCGCCGGGGGCGGGCGGATTCGTTTCCGGCGAGCCGTGCGGTCGCCGCGGCGACCCGGTCGTTGAGGTCGGCCACCGCGTGCAGCAGCAGCCGCAGCTGATCGGTGGGGTAGCCGTCGAGGTACTCGTCGACCGAGGCGCCGAACTCGGCGAACAGCGGCGCGATCCGGGCCGTCGCGGACTCCTCGAGTTCCACCAGCACCCGGCGGCGGTCGGCCGGATCGCGGCGCCGCCGCACGTAGCCGGCGGCCTCCAGTCGGTCGATCATCGCGGTGACCGCCCCGCCGCGGGTCAGCCCGGTGCGTTCGGCCAGCCGGCCCGCGGTCTGCGGGCCCTCCAGGCTGAGCACGTTCAGGCAGTTGAAGTCGGTGACCGTGATGCCCAGCCGGGCGGCCACCGCCGAATGCAGCATCACCGACCGCAGTGCCTGCATCCGCAGCTCGGCGGTGAGCCGGGTGAGCACCTCGGCGCGGTCCGCGTCGTGCGCCACTTGCCGATACCTCTCTGAACGAGTATCTCTAAATTAGAGATATTACGGGGAGGGCAACGATGTGGTTGCGATTGTTGGTCGTGTTCGTCGGGATTCAACTCGGGGCCGGACTGTACGAGAAGCTGGCCGTCGTCCCGCGCTGGAGCCGGGTGCCGGGGGAGCAGGTGCTCGAGGCCATGCACGCCTCGGGGATGTACGCGGCCGGGCGGGTGTTCTGGCCGTTCGTGTCGGTGCCGGTCGCGGTGCTCGCGGTGGTCAACCTGGTGCTGGCCCGGCGCTCGACGGCGGCCTACCGGCGCTGGTGGTTGGCCGCCGCCGGCTGCATGACCTGCTACGCGGCGGTCTCCTACGGCTACTTCGTGCCGACCATGCTGCGGCTGCAGGCGTCCGGCGACGGTTGGGACCCGGCGCACATCGAGACCGTCGTGGGCTGGTGGACGTCGCTGAACAACCTGCGGCTACTGCTCGGGGCGGTGGGCTGGCTGTGCGCGCTCACGGCGCTGGCGAAGGCCGGGCCGGTGACTGCGCGCGCCGCAACCGGTGCGCCGCCAGCCCCGAGCACAGCACCGTCAGCGCCGTGAGCGTCTCCAGCAGCACATGCTGCAGGTCCGGTGGCATCCGCCCGTCGAGCACCGGCAGCACCGAGGTCGTGCGGCCGAACTGCTCGAACCGGCGCGCCTGGTCGACGGCGGTGCCGAACAGGTACGGCACCCACCACGTCCACAGCTGCAGCGCCAAATACACCCCGTAGCCGACGGTCGCGACCGCCGCCGTCACCCACCAGCCCAACGCGAACAGGGTGAGGTAGGCCAGCTGCTGCAGCACGTTCACCGCGACGCTGGCGCGCAGGTCGTAGTCGGCCGGCCGCGCGGCAAGATCGTTGAGCGGGAACAGGTCCAGCACCTCGGTGGCCACCCAGTAGGCCAGCAACACGAGCTGCAGCAGCTGTGCGGTGCGGAACCAGGGCGTCACGGGCGTCACCTCCGTCGGGTCACCAGCGCGAGGCCGACCACCAGATACAGCAGCGCCAACACGACGGCGGTGGCCTGCCCGCCGGTGTGCCGGGTGAACACCGGAACGGTGTTGAACGACAGGTTCGCCGCGCCGTGCAGCAGCAGCGCCGCCAGCACGCTGCCGCCGGTGTGCTCGGCCAACCAGACGAACAGCAGTGCGGCGCCGACCATCATCGTCGCGAACACCGCGAACGGCAGGTCGTGCTGGGTGGTGCCGGGCACGAACGCCATCGGCAGGTGCCACACCGCCCAGACCAACCCGAGCAGCACCCCGGCCGCCACCGGGGACAACCGCCGCAACAGCAGCGGCTGGGCATAGCCGCGCCAACCGAATTCCTCACCCAGCGGGGCGATGACGGTGGACGCGGCCGCCGCCGCGGTCGGTGCCACCAACCAGCCGCCGGCGCCGGAGAACGGGCGGGTCAGCGCCACCGCCGCCAGCGCGATCAAGAACGGCAGGCCCAGCACGACCGCATACCAGCGCAGCCCGAATCGCCAGTTACAGGCCGACTTCCACAACCGGGCCGGGCCGGACCGCCCGGCGGTGACGCCGCCACCGCGAACGCCACCAGGGAGGGGCGCACACGCCCAGCAGCCGCAGCAGCGCCTGGTCGTCGGCGCGCACCGACCAGACACCGCGGGCGGACAGGATGACGGGCACGAAGCAGGCCCACGTGGCCGCGAGGGTGAGCAGGACGAACGCGACCAGGCCCCGGGCGCGGTCGGCCCGGTTCATCGCTGCGGGACGCGGATCCGCAAGGCCCCGGGAACCGCGGTGACCTCCACCGGCAGCGGGCAGACCGGCTCGCCGTCGGCGTAGGCGTTGATGCCCGGGCAGTCCACCCCGATGGTGCGCGCCCGGGCGGTGGTGACCTCGTCGAGCTCGACGTGGGTACCCCGGAACACGGTCGGGAACAGGCGCACCAGCCGGGTGCGCGACGCCGAGGCCACCATGGTGATGTCGAGCATGCCGTCGCACGGGTCGGCGTGCGGGCAGATCAGCATGCCGCCACCGTAACTGCGCGTGTTGCCGACCGCCGCCAGCGTCAGCTCGCGGTCGAGTTCGGTGCCGTCCAGACTGATCCGGAACGGCAGCAGCCGCAACCTGCCCAGCTCGGCCAGCAGGGCGAGGTTGTAGCGCATCCGGCCGTGCGGCCAGCGCATCCGGTTGGTGCGATCGGTGACCAGCGAGTCGAACCCGGCCGCCATCACCGTGCCGAACCACCGCTCGGTGCCGTCGGCGCCCCGGATGCGGCCCAGGTCGATCGTGGTGGTCTCGCCGTCCACCACGACGTCCGCGGCGGCCTCGGGATTCTTCGTGGGAATGCCGAATTCGCGGACGTGGTCGTTGCCGGTGCCGGCCGGGACGATCGCCAGCGGTACGTCGGTGCCGGCGAGCAGTTGCAGTGCCAGCGACACGATGCCGTCGCCGCCGACCACCACCAGCGCGTCCGTCTCGTGCTCGAGCGCGGCTTCGACGAGCCGGCGGGCGTGCGCGGCGTCGGTGCCGGCGACCGCCACCACGTCGACCCCGCGGCGCTGCAGCCGGGCCGCGGCCCGTTCGGCGGCGTGCCGGGCCGTCCCGTGCCCCGAGGCGGGGTTGGTCAGCATCGTCACGCGGCCGGTGTTCACGGAATCAGCTTGCCCGGGTTGAGGATTCCGGCTGGGTCCACGGTCGCCTTGACCGCGCGCAGCATCGCCACTCCCAGCTCGCCGACCTCGTCGAGCATCCAGGGACGGTGATCGGTGCCCACCGCGTGGTGATGGGTGATGGTGCCGCCGTGGTCCACCATCGTCCGGGTGGCGGCGGCTTTCGCGCGCTGCCACTGCGCGATCGCGTCGCCGCGCTGGGCGGCCACCACGGTGAAGTACAGCGAGGCGCCGGTCGGATACACGTGCGAGATGTGGCACAGCACGATCGCCGGCGTGCCGGTCTCGGCCAGCGTGCCGGTCAGTGCTTCGGTGACAGCGGATTTCAGGGCCGACAGGTTCGACCAGTCGGTGGCCGTCTCCAGCGTCTCGCACAGCGCCCCGGCCGACAGCAGCGCGTCGCGCAGGTACGGGGCGGCGAACCGGCCGTGCTCCCAGGCCCGGGCCGGCTCCTCGCCCAGCGAGGTGCCGCCGTGCTCGGCCAGCACCGCGCGGGTCTGGTTGTGCCGGGCCACCACCTGCGCGGCGGTGCCCTCGAACAGCGTGATCGCCAGGCATCCGCCGGTGACCGACTCGCCGCCGATGCGGTCGGTGGTGGCCAGGTTGACCGCGGTCTCGGCCTCGTCGGACAACCGGATCACCGTCGGGCCGGTGCCCTGCTGGGCCACCGCGCGCAGCGCCGCCGCCCCGGTGCCGAAATCCGGGAAGGACCAGGCCTCGTAGTGGGTGGTCTCCGGGACCGGGTGCACCCGCACCCGCACCCGGGTGATCACCCCGAGGGTCCCCTCCGAGCCGAGCAGCAGGTGGCGCAGGTCCGGGCCGGCCGCCGACTGCGGGGCGCGGCCGAACTCCAGCGGCCCGGCCGGGGTGATCGCCCGCAGCCCGCACACCATGTCGTTGAACCGGCCGTAGCCGGCCGAGTCCTGGCCGGAGGAGCGGGTGGCGGCGAAGCCGCCGATGGTGGCGAACTCGAAGCTCTGCGGGAAGTGCCCGAGCGCGAAGCCGTGTTCGCCGAGCAGCCGTTCGGCCCGCGGGCCGCTCACCCCCGCCTCGAACTCGGCCACCTGCGAGACCTCGTCGAGGGCCACCAGCCGGTCCAGCCGGCGCAGATCCAGGCTCACCACCGCGGCGAAGCCGGCCCGGACCGGATCCAGTCCGCCCACCACGGAGGTGCCGCCACCGAACGGCACCACCGCGATGCGCCGGTCGGTGCACTCCCGCAGCAGCGCGCCGATCTCGTCCTCGTCGGCCGGCAGCAGGACCGCGTCCGGCGCGTCCTGCTCGACGCGGCGGCGGCGCAGCAGGTCGAGCGTGGACTTGCCGCCGGCGTGCAGCAGCCGGCTCTCGTCGTCGGTGCGGCAGAACGCGTCGCCGACGATCGCCGCCAGCGCCCGCCGGTCGGCCTCGGCCAGTGCCGACGGCCGCAGCCGCACCCGGTCGGGCGGTAGCTCGGGGGCGGGGTCGGCGTCGATGCCCAGCGCCTGGCGCAGCAGGTCGCGCACCCCGTCCGGCAGCGGGGCGGCGGCCGTGGGATCGCCCCAGGCGTTCCACTTCATCGGGGGCTGGAGCCGATCGGACATGCGTTACAGTATTACACAAAGTGGAAAGCTGTAACGAGAGGTGCCGCGAATCGACGACCGAATCCTCGACGCCGCGACCGACTGCCTGCTCGCCTACGGCGCCGACCGGGTGACCCTGGCCGAGATCGCCCGCCGCGCCGGGGTGAGCCGGCCCACCATCTACCGGCGCTGGCCGGACGTGCGGGCCGTGCTGGCCACGCTGCTGACCCGGCGCATCACCGACGCGCTGGACGCGGTGCCCGGCCCCGGGGTGGGACGGGCCGCGCTGGTGGCCCGCATCGTCGCGCTGGCCGACCGGCTGCGCGCCGACGAGGTCATCACCACCGTGCTGCGCACCCGCCCCGACCTGGCGATGGTCTACATCGCCGAGCGGCTCGGCACCAGCCAGCAGATCCTCGTCGACGCCGTCGCCGGCGACATCGAACTCGCCCAGCAGGACGGCAGCGTGCGGCCCGGCGACCCGCGCCGGCTGGCCGCGATGTGCCTGCTCATCACCCAGTCGGCGATCCAGTCGGCGCGCATGGTCGAACCGATCCTGGACGCCGAGGCGCTGGACGCCGAACTCACCCGTGCCCTGGACGGATACCTGAAGCCATGACCGACGCCACCGCCCTCAACGCCGCCCGCCGCACCGCCGAGCTGGCCCGGCTCGCCGACACCGGCCGGGTCGACGTGCTGGTCATCGGCGGCGGCATCACCGGCACCGGCATCGCCCTGGACGCCGCCACCCGGGGGCTGTCGGTGGCGCTGGTGGAGAAGCACGACCTGGCCTTCGGCACCAGTCGCTGGAGTTCCAAACTCGTCCACGGCGGGCTGCGCTACCTGGCCTCCGGCAACGTCGGCATCGCCCGGCGCAGCGCGATCGAACGCGGGATTCTGATGCGGCGCAACGCCCCGCACCTGGTGCGGGCGATGCCGCAGCTGGTGCCGCTGTTGCCGGGCGTCGGCCGCGCCGAACGCGCCCTGGTGCGCACCGGATTCCTGGCCGGCGACCTGTTGCGCGCCCTGGCCGGCACCCCGGCCTCGGTGCTGCCGCGGTCGGCCCGCGTCGACGCGGCGCGGGCGGCCGAGTTGGTGCCCGCGGTGCGCCGGGACGGGCTGGACGGGGGACTGCTCGGCTACGACGGCCAGCTCGTCGACGACGCCCGGCTGGTGGTCGCGGTGGCCCGCACCGCCGCCCAGCACGGGGCGATGATCCTGACCCGGGTGGCCGCCACCGACGCGGCCGGCGACGGAGCCACGCTGGTCGACCGGCTGTCCGGGGAGTCGTTCCGGGTGGCGGCGCGCGCGGTGATCAACGCCACCGGGGTGTGGGCCGGCCAGGTCGACCCGGGCATCCGGCTGCGCCCCAGTCGCGGCACCCACCTGGTGTTCGACGCCGCCGCGTTCGGCAATCCCGTTGCCGCCCTGACGGTTCCGATTCCCGGCGAGCTGAACCGGTTCGTCTTCGCGATGCCCGAACAGCTCGGCCGGGTCTACCTCGGGCTGACCGACGAGGACGCGCCCGGCCCGGTCCCGGACGTGCCGGAGCCGACCCGCGCGGAGATCGACTTCCTGCTGCGCACCGTCAACACCGCACTCGGCACCGCGCTCGGGCCGGACGACGTGCGCGGTGCGTTCGCCGGGCTGCGCCCGCTCATCGACTCCGGCGAGGGGCGCACCGCCGACCTGTCCCGCGAACACGCGGTGGTGGAGTCCGACACCGGGCTGCTCAGCGTCGTCGGCGGCAAGCTCACCGAGTACCGGTTCATGGCCGAGGACGCCGTGGACCGGGCGGTGGCGCGGCGCGGGCTGACCGCCGGGCCGTGCCGCACCCGCAACCTGCCGCTGGTCGGTGCACCGGCCAATCCTGTTGCCACGCTTCGTTCTTCGGCGGATCTGCCGGGGTCGCTGGTGGCCCGCTACGGTGCCGAGGCGCCGAACGTCATCGCCCGGGCGAGCTGCGCCCGGCCCACCGAGCCGGTGGCCGAGGGCATCGACGTCATCCGGGCCGAGTTCGCCTACGCGGTCAGCCACGAGGGCGCGCTGACCGCGGCCGACATCCTCGACCGGCGCACCCGCATCGGCCTGGTTCCCGCGGACCGCGACCGCGCCCTGGCCGTCGCCGCGCAGTTCGCCTCAGACGCGGAATAGCATTCCCGGTCGTTCATCCGCGGATTTCACGACCGGGAATGCTATTCCGGCGGGAAGTCGGGTTACAGCGGGATGTTCTTGTGGCGACCGCGCCGCGGGGCGGCCTCGGCCAGCGCCTGGGTCAGCTTGGACCGGGTGTGCGCCGGGTCGATCTTCTCGTCGACCACGCCGATCTCGATCGCCGCGTCCACGCCACCGGCGATCCGCTCGTGCTCCTTGGCCAGCTCCTCGTGCAGCTGCTCCCGCTCGACCGGATCCTCGACGGCGGCGAGCTTCTTCTTGTGCAGGATGCCGACCGCGGCCTTGGCGCCCATCACCGCCACCTCGGCGTCCGGCCAGGCGAACACCTTCGTCGCGCCCAGCGAACGCGAGTTCATCGCGATGTAGGCGCCGCCGTAGATCTTGCGGGTCACCAGCGTCACGCGCGGCACGGTGGCCTCGCCGAAGGCGTGCAGCAGCTTCGCGCCGCGACGCACCACGCCGCCCCACTCCTGGTCCACCCCGGGCAGGTAGCCCGGCACGTCGACGATCACCACCATCGGGATGCCGAACGCATCGCACAGCCGCACGAACCGGGCCGCCTTCTCCGCGCTCTCGGAGTTCAGGCAGCCGCCGAGCCGCAGCGGGTTGTTGGCCAGCACGCCGACGGTGCGGCCGGCCAGCCGGCCCAGGCCGATCACGATCGACGGGGCCCACTTGGCCTGGAACTCCTCGAACGGGGTGTCGGCGTCGAGCAGCCCGTGCACGATCGGGTGCACATCGTAGGCGCGCCGCGGCGACTCGGGCAGCAGCGCGTGCAGGTCGGAGTCGCCGGCCTCGGCCTTGGAACGGTCGAACACGCCCTGCTGGCAGAACAGGCCGACCAGCCGGCGGCCCCGCTCGTAGGCGTCGAGCTCGTCGTCGGCGACGATGTGGCACACGCCCGACTTCTTGTGGTGGGTCTCCGGACCGCCCAGCGAGGCCATGTCGACGTCCTCGCCGGTCACCGCGCGCACCACGTCCGGGCCGGTGACGAACACCCGGCTCTCCGGCGCCATGATGATCACGTCGGTCAGCGCCGGGCCGTAGGCCGCGCCGCCGGCCGCGAAGCCGACCACCACCGAGATCTGCGGGATGTAGCCCGAGGCGCGGATCATCGCCTCGAACACCAGCCCGACGCCGTGCAGGGCGCGCACGCCCTCGGCCAGCCGGGCCCCGCCGGAATGCCAGATGCCCACGATCGGGCTCTGCTCGGCGATGGCCAGGTCGTAGGCCTCGACGATGCGCCGGCAGCCGTCCACGCCCATCGCGCCGCCCATCACGGTGCCGTCGGTGCAGAACGCGATGGTGCGCACGCCGTTGACGGTGCCGGCCGCGGCCAGCACGCCCGAGCGGTCCCGCTCGTGCAGCAACTCGACGCTGCCGTCGTCGAAGAAGGTGCTCAGGCGCAGCAGCGGATCGCGCGGGTCGAGCGATTCACCGACGGCCGCGGGGGCCATGGTCGTCATAGAAGTTCCTCCTGTTGCCCGTCGGACGCCGGCCGACGCCGCGTCGCGGGCGTCAGTACTTACCGAAGGCGAGCGCCACGTTGTGCCCACCGAATCCGAAGGAGTTGTTGATCGCGTACTTGAAATCGCCCTTGCGCGGTTCCTTGGCGACCACGTCCAGATCGATCTCCGGATCGAGGTTCTCCAGGTTCAGCGTGGGCGGGATGATCCCGTCGCGCAGCGCGAACACGGTCAGGATCGACTCGACCGCACCGACCGCGCCCACCGAGTGGCCGAGCGCGGCCTTCGGCGCGTACACCGCCGGCCGGTGGCCCTTCATCGCGTTGTTGATCGCCTTGGACTCGGCCACGTCGCCCACCACCGTGCCGGTGGCGTGCGCGTTGACGTGGTCGATGTCGCTCGGCTGCAGCCCGGCGAGCTCGATGGCGCGGGTCATCGCGTACCCGGCCTGCTCGCCGTTCGGGTCGGGCGCCACGATGTGGTACCCGTCGGAGGTGATGGCCGCACCCATCAGGCGGGCCAGGATGTTCGCACCGCGCGCCCTGGCGTGCTCCTCGGTCTCGATCACCATGAGCGCGCCGGCCTCGCCGAACACGAAGCCGTCCCGGTCCTTGTCGAACGGCCGGCAGGCGCCCTGCGGGTTGTCGTTGTTCGTCGACAGCACGATGCGCATCTGGGCGAAACCGGCGATCGGCACCGCCTCGATCTTGGTCTCCACGCCGCCGCAGATGGCCACGTCGGCCTCACCGAGCACGATGTTGCGCCAGGCGTGCGCGATGGCCTCCGACCCGGAGGCGCAGGCCGACACCGGGGTGATCACCCCGGCGCGGGCCTTGCGCTCCAGACCGACGGCCGCCGCGGCGGCGTTCGGCATGTACTTCTGCACGGCCAGCGGGGAGACCGCCCTCAGGCCGCGCTGCCGCATGTCGTCGTAGCTGAACACGAGCTCCTCGGTGGAGCCCAGGCCGGTACCGATCGACACCATGAGCCGGCGCGGATCGACCTCCGGCGAGCCGGCGGCCTCCCAGACCCGCCGGCCCAGCACGGTCGACATCTTCTGCAGGTACGACAGGCGACGGAGCTCCACGCGGGTCAGTTCGCCGTCGAAGTCCTCGAGCAGGTGACCGCCGATTCGCACCGGCAGATCGAACTCCTCGACGAAGGGATCCTCGAGCTTGCGGATCCCACTCTGGCCGTCGAGCAGCCGCTTCCACGTACTTTCCGCGTCGGTCGCCAGGGCGGTAGTCATCGCAACCCCCGTGACAACGACGCTGGGGAGCCCGTTGCCTGTCGATAACCCTGCCATTACTGCTCCGAAAGGTTCCTCTCGTCCGTCAGTACCGCCCGAACGCCAGCGCCACGTTGTGGCCGCCGAAGCCGAACGAGTTGTTGATGGCGTATCTGTAGTCGCCGTACCGGGGCTCGCCCGCGACGACGTCGAGGTCGATCTCGGGGTCCGGAGTCTCGTAGTTGAGCGTGGGAGGGATGACCCCGTCGCGAAGTGTCAGCACCGTCAGCACCGACTCGAGGGCCCCGACCGCGCCGATCGAGTGACCCAGCGCGGACTTGGGGGCGTACACCGCGGCGTGCTCGCAGCCGGCCACGCGGATGGCGTTGGCCTCCGCGGTGTCCCCGATCGGGGTGGCGGTCGCGTGCGCGTTGATGTGGTCGATGTCCTTGGGCTCGAGGCCCGCGGTCTCCATCGCCCGCCGCATCGCCATGCCGGCGCGCACCCCGTCGGAGGCCGGAGCCACCATGTGGAACGCATCGGAGGTGATGCCCGCGCCCATGAGCCGGGCCAGGATGGTCGCACCCCGGGCCTTGGCGTGCTCCTCGGTCTCGATGACCAGCAGCGCGCCGGCCTCGCCGAACACGAAGCCGTCCCGGTCCTTGTCGAACGGCCGCGACGCCCCGGCCGGGTCGTCGTTGCGGGTGCTCATCGCCCGCATCATCGAGAACGCCGCGATCGGCAGCGCCTCGATGCCGCCCTCGACGCCACCGCAGACGACGATGTCGGCGTCACCCATGACGATCTGCCGCCAGGCGTGCGCGATGGCCTCCGAGCCGGACGCACAGGCCGACACCGGGGTGATCACCCCGGCGCGGGCGCCGAGCTCGAGCCCGACCACCGCGGCGGCACCGTTCGGCATGATCATCTGCACCGCCAGCGGCGACACCTTGCGGGGGCCGCCCGCATTCATCGCGTCGTAGGTCTCGACGATCTTCTCGCCGCCGCCCAGACCCGTGCCGATGACGACGGAGAACCGGTCCGGATCGACCTCGGGCGAACCCGCGGCCTCCCAGACCCGCTTGCCGAGCAGCTTGGCCATGCGCTGGACGTAGGACATCCGGCGCATGTCCAGCCGGGTCATGTGATCGTCGACCGGCTCCGCGAGATGCCCGCCGATCTTGACCGGCAGATCCCACTTGGTGACGAACTCGTCCTCCAGCGTGCGGATCCCGCTCTCACCGGCGAGGAGGCCCTTCCACGTGCCCTCGGCATCCCCCGCAATGGACGTGGTCGCCGTGACGGCGGTCACCACCACGGAGGGGTAACCGCCGTTGGCGGTGGAGGGCTTTGTCATGAACGCTCCGATTCGATCTTCTCGCGCAGCGCGGCAGCGGCCTCGGGGTTCTCGGCCTCGAGCTTCTGGATGTAGGCGACGACGTCACCGACGGTGCGCAGGCCGGCGAGGTCCTCGTCCGGGATCTTGATGCCGTACTTGTCCTCGGTCTGCACGGCGATCTCCACCATCGACAGCGAGTCGATGTCCAGATCGTCGACGAACGACTTCTCCGGGGTCACCTCCGACGGCTCGATGCCGGTGACCTCTTCGATGATCTCGGCGAGACCGGCGATGATTTCTTCCTGAGTGGTGGCCACGATGGCTCCTTCTTTTCCTTCGGTGTGGTGCCCCCGCGGGTGCGGGGACGTGGGTGGATGTTTCGGATATGCGGTTGTCGCCCCGGATGTGGTGCGACCGCTAGAGCTCGGTCAGCCCGTCCAGGTCCGCGGGGGTCTTCACTGCGTGGGTGGGCACCCCCTTGAGCTCACGCTTGGCGATGCCCGTCAGCGTCCCGGCGGGCGGGAACTCGACCAGCGCCGCCACCTTACGCTGACGCATCGTCTCGGTGCACAGATCCCAGCGCACCGGCCGGGTCAGCTGGGCCACCAGCTTGTCCATCGCGTCGGCGGCCGACGCGACCGGCTGCCCGTCGGCGTTGGACAGCAGGGTGCGGGTGGGCTCGGCGGTCGTCACGGCCGCCGCCGCGGCGGCGTAGCCGTCCTGCGCCGAGGCCATGTAGTGGGTGTGGAACGCCCCGGCGGTCGCCAGCCGACGCACCCGCGCCTTGGCGGGCGGGTCCTCGGCCAGCTTGTCCAGCGCGTCGACCGCGCCCGCGGCCACGATCTGGCCGGCCGCGTTGCGGTTGGCCGGGATCAGGCCGAGCTCCTCGAGCCGGCCCAGCACCTCGGCCTCGTCGCCGCCGAGCACGGCCGCCATACCGGTGGGCTCCAGCGCGCAGGCCTTGGCCATCTCCGCGCCGCGGGTGGCGGCCAGCTTGATCGCGTCGTCGGCGGAGATGACCCCGGCGATGGCGTAGGCGGCGATCTCGCCGACCGAGTGGCCGGCGACGATCACCTCGGCCGCGTTGGAGAACAGCCCGCGCCGGGCCGCCTCTTCGTGGGCGAGCAGGGTGGCGGCCACCACGAGCGGCTGGGTGACGGCGGTGTCGGTGATCTCGTCGGCGTCGGCGGTGGTGCCGAGCCGGACCAGGTCCAGGCCGCTGATCTCCGACCAGGCCGCCAGCCGGTCGGCGGCACCCGGCAGCTCGAGCCACGGGGCGAGCATCCCGGGGGTCTGCGAACCCTGCCCGGGCGCCAGCAGCGCGAGCACCGAGTTCTCAGGCGCAGTCGTTTCAGGCACGTGTTTAAGAGAACACTGTGAAGTCCGGTTTGCGCGGTGTAAGAGATTATGAACCTCGTCTTATGTTTTTGTGGAGAGTCCACAAACCGGACTGTGTCGAGACGCCATCGAGACCATCCCGGGACGTCCGAAAGTTATTGACGCGGACGCCAACCTGCCGGTGGGGCGGGGCGCGCGGCGGGGGAGGGCAGGCCGTGTGCATTTGTCGTGCTCGGGTGGGCTGCCTGCCGTGTGAGACGCCCCACAGACGCGGCCACCCGAAGCACGTAGGCGTCCCGCGGCACGGTGGGGTCCCGGCCGGTGAACTCGGCGATCCGCTTCAGCCGGTACCGCACCGTGTTTGGATGAACGAACAATTTGCGGGCGCAAGCTTCGATCGCGCCACCGGCGTCGAGGTAGGCGTCCAGCGTCTCGGTGAGCGCCGGACCGGCGTCGGCCAAGGGCCGCATCACCTCCGACTCCAGGGCCGCGATCGCGGTCGCGTCGCCGAGCAGCGCCCGCTCCGGCAGCAGCTCGCGGGCGGCCACCGGGCGCGGCGCCCCGCTCCAGCCGGCCACCGCGTTCATCCCGGCGATCGCCTCGGTGGCGCTGCGGTGCGCGGCGGTCAGGGTGGGCGCGGTCGGCCCGATCACCACCGGGCCGTCGGCGAACACCTCGAGCAGGTCCTCGAGCACCCGGTCGGTGGGCAGCAGCGGGCCGGACACGATCGCCACCAGCCAGGTGCCGTGCACGTCGGCCAGCGCGGTGCGGCCGTGCCGCTGTACCGCCTCGTGCACGTCCTCGGCGGCCACGTCGATGCGGCCCGGCCGGGGCAGCCCCACGATCACGGTGGCCGGTGCGGTGGCGTCCCAGTTCAGCGCGGCCGCCCGGGACTGCAGCTCCGGCCCGATGTCGCCGCGCACCACCGCGTCGACCAGATAGGCCTCCATCCGGGTGTCCCAGGCGCCGCGGGCCTCGGCCTGGTCGGCGTAGGCCATCGCCGCCGCGAACGCGAGGTCACGGCTGTAACGCAGGATGCCGGCGGTCAGCGCGGTGAGCTGCTCCTCGGAGCGGGCCACCAGCGGCACCACCTCCTCGAAGAACTCCATCGTCACCCGCGCCATCTCCACCGACTGGCGCAGCGCGATGCGCCGCCGCAGGTCCTGCGGCACCACCTCGAACGCCTGCGCGGTGTAGCTGACGTCGCTCTCCGGGTCGCGCATCCACTCGACGAAGTTGACCACCGCGGTCTGCACCACCAGCTGCACGCTGGCCCGTTGCGAGGCCTCCAGGTCGGCGAAGAACGGCAGCCGCTTCTCCATCACCCGGACCGCCTCGGTGGCCAGCCGGCCCGAGTACTGGTGCAGGCGTTTGAGCACCGAGTCCGGCACGGCCTGTAGCACCTCGACGGTGCTCGCCGGTGGAACGAACCGATTGTCGGCCATAGCCAAAGACTACGCCGAGGAACTGGTCGTTTCCTCCAAAACGGGCACCGGCCCCGGGCCGCGGGCCCGGGGCCGGTGTCGCACCGGTTCGGTCAGGCCACGCCCGGATCGGAGGTCTGCGGGGCGGCCGCCCGCGCGTCGTCGATGCGGTAGCGACGGGCCGCCTCGACGGCCACCGAGCGGTCGATCCGGCCGTCGCGGGCCAGGCCCTCCAGCACCGCCACCGCCACCGACTCGGCGTCGACGTTGAAGTAGCGCCGCGCCGCCGGACGGGTGTCGGAGAAGCCGAACCCGTCGGTGCCCAGCGTCAGGTAGGTGCCGGGCACCCAGGGCCGGATCTGCTCGGGCACCCCGCGCACCCAGTCCGACACCGCCACGAACGGCCCCGGCGCCCCGGCCAGCACCCGCGCCACGTACGGATCCGGCACGTCGCGGTCCGGGTGCTGCAGCCGCTCCTTCTCCACCCGGATGCCGTCGCGGCCCAGCTCGGTCCAGCTCGTCACCGACCACACGTCGGCGGCCACGTTCCAGTCGGTGGCCAGCAGCTCGGCGGCGCGCAGCGCCTCCGGCATCGCCACCCCGGAGGCCAGGATCTGGGCGGCGTGCGCCCCGGGCCGCGGCGCCGGCCGGTAGCGGTAGATGCCGCGCAGCAGGCCCTCGACGTCGAGGCCCTCCGGCTCGGCCGGCTGCAGGTACGGCTCGTTGTAGACGGTGATGTAGAAGAACACGTCCTCGGGGTTCTCGCCGTACATCCGCCGCAGGCCGCTCTCGACGATGTGGGCGATCTCGTAGGCGAACGCCGGGTCGTAGGCCACCACCGCGGGGTTGGTCGAGGCCAGCAGGTGCGAGTGCCCGTCGGCGTGCTGCAGCCCCTCACCGGTGAGCGTGGTGCGGCCGGCGGTGGCGCCGAGCACGAACCCGCGGGCCATCTGGTCGGCCGCCGCCCAGAACCCGTCGCCGGTGCGCTGGAACCCGAACATCGAATAGAAGATGTAGACGGGGATCATCGGCTCGTTGTGGGTGGCGTACGAGGTGCCGACCGCAGTGAACGATGCCGTCGACCCGGCCTCGTTGATGCCCTCGTGCAGGATCTGGCCGGTCTCGGACTCCTTGTAGGCCAGCATCAGGTCGGCGTCGACCGAGGTGTAGAGCTGACCGTTGCGGTTGTAGATCTTCAGGTTCGGGAACCACGAGTCCATCCCGAAGGTGCGCGCCTCGTCCGGGATGATCGGCACGATGCGGTGGCCGATGTTCTTGTCCCGCAACAACTCCTTGAAGATGCGCACCGTCGCCATGGTGGTGGCCACCGGCTGGTGCCCGGAGCCCTTCTTGACCGACTTGTAGGCGTCCGGCCCCGGCAGCGTCAGCACCTTGGACCTGGTGCGCCGCTCCGGCAGGAACCCGCCCAGCGCGCGCCGGCGTTCCAGCATGTAGCGGATCTCCGGGGCGTCCATACCCGGGTGGTAGTACGGCGGCAGGTACGGATCGGCCTCGAGTTCCTTGTCGCTGATCGGAATCCGGATCGCGTCGCGGAAGTACTTCAGATCCTCCAAGGCCAGCTTCTTCATCTGGTGGGTGGCGTTACGGCCCTGGAAGTGCGCGCCGAGCGAGTAGCCCTTGATGGTCTTGGCCAGGATGACCGTGGGTTGGCCCTTGTGCTCGAGCGCGGCCTTGTAGGCGGCGTAGACCTTGCGGTAGTCGTGGCCGCCGCGCTTGAGGTTCCAGATCTCCTCGTCGGTCATGTGCTCGACGAGTGCCTTGGTGCGCGGGTCGCGGTTGAAGAAGTGCTCCCGCACGTAGGCGCCGTTGTTGGCCTTGTAGGTCTGGTAGTCGCCGTCGGGCGTGGAGTTCATCAGGTTCACCAGCGCGCCGTCCCGATCGGCGTGCAGCAGCGCGTCCCACTCGCGGCCCCAGATCACCTTGATGACGTTCCAGCCCGCGCCACGGAAGAACGACTCCAGCTCCTGGATGATCTTGCCGTTGCCGCGCACCGGGCCGTCGAGGCGCTGCAGGTTGCAGTTCACCACGAAGGTGAGGTTGTCCAGCCCCTCCAGCGCGGCGACGTGCGCGGCGCCGCGGGCCTCCGGCTCGTCCATCTCGCCGTCGCCGAGGAAGGCCCAGACGTGCTGGTCGGAGGTGTCCTTGATGCCCCGGTCGTGCAGGTAGTGGTTGAACCGGGCCTGGAAGATCGCGTTGATCGGGCCCAGGCCCATCGACACGGTGGGGAACTCCCAGAAGTCCGGCATCAGCCGCGGGTGCGGGTAGCTCGGCAGCCCGCCGCCGGGATGGCTGACCTCCTGCCGGAAACCGTCGAGCTGGTCGGCGGTCAGCCGGCCCTCCAGGAAGGCCCGGGCGTAGATGCCCGGCGAGGCGTGACCCTGGATGAACACCTGGTCGCCGCCGCCCGGGTGGGACTTGCCGCGGAAGAAGTGGTTGAAGCCGACCTCGTAGAGCGCGGCCGACGAGGCGTAGGTGGAGATGTGCCCGCCCACCCCGACGCCGGGGCGCTGGGCACGGTGCACCATGATCGCGGCGTTCCAGCGGATCCACGCGCGGAACCGCCGCTCGACCTCCTCGTCACCGGGGAACCACGGCTCCAGCTCGGTCGGGATGGTGTTGACGTAGTCGGTGGAGGTGAGCGCCGGGATGGCGACCCGCTGCTCACCGGCGCGCTCGAGCAGGCGCAGCAGCAGATATCGGGCCCGGGCCGGACCGGACCGCTCCACCACGGCGTCCAGCGACTCCAGCCACTCGGCGGTCTCGTCCGGGTCGATGTCGGGCAGGTAGGAGGCGACCCCCTCGCGGATCACCCGCACTCGATCGGGTTGGGGGGTGGAGTTTCGAGCCAGGTCCTGGCGTACGAACTCGGTTGTCAACGTCCGCTCCTTGGTATCGGCGGGATTCATTTGTGCTCTGCGCCTCGCAGGAGGTTCACGGCTCCTGAACCGGTGCAGATGCCTTATCTTTCCCTCATCGTGCCCGAGTTGCACCGGCGGGGTGTGACCTTGTGCCGAAGGTTGCGCCGTTTGTCGCACCGAACACGCCGACGACCACGCGACGGTGCGTTTTTGCCGGTAACGTCGGCACCCGTGCACACGGGTTGGCGGCGCGCCGAGCGCCGGTGGCAGGTGGGGGGAGCGGTGGTCGGCGGCGGCGCCGTCGCGGCGATGGTGATCGTCGGCTGCACCACCGTGACGCGGGGCGAGGGCCGCCCGGACGCCGCGGCCGCGCCGGAGTACCGGGCCTCGGTGTCGGCCTCGGTCGCCGCGTCGATCGCCGCGTCGAGGTCTCGGGAGGCCGAGCGGCAGCGGGCGGTGACCAGGGAGGCGGTGCACAGCGCCTGCGACACGCTCGCCGCCACCAGCGTCGACGCCGTCGCGGCGGTCAACGAATTCGTCGACGCCATCAACGCCGGCGATCCCGACGCCGGCCGGCTGATCGGCCCGGCCGCCGATGCCCTGCACCGCAGCGCCGAGCTGGTCGACGGCGCCATCTCCGATCCGCTGTCCCCGGAACTGCGCGACGCGCTGGCCGACTGGGTGGACGCCGCCAACCGGGTCGCCCAGGCGCTCCTGGAGAATTACGGACCGGACGAATTCAACGCCGAGGTGAGCAACCTCAACGATGTGCGTTCGGTGGCACTGGATCTGTGCGACTCGGCCTATCGATTCCGATGACCGGCGAATTCGGATTCGAGTTGACACGATTTGACACTTCGCCGCGCCGGTATTCGCACAGACCGTCCGGCGTGCGACGATAAGGCAATCGCACCAGCACCGAGAAGGAGGACCGACCGTGGTCGCGGCGGCGAACGCCCCGAACTACGCCCAACGACTGGGCATCCAAAAAGATCAGGTTGTACAGGAACTGGGCTGGGACGAGGACGTCGACGACGACATCCGGGCCGATGTCGAGGAAGCGTGCGGCGGTGAACTGCTCGACGAGGACGCCGACGAGGTGGTTGATGTCGTGCTGCTGTGGTGGCGCGAGGACGACGGCGACCTCGTCGACGCGCTGATCGGCGCGATCGGCCCGCTGGCCGAGGACGGGGTGATCTGGGTGATCACGCCCAAGACCGGCAAGCCCGGGCACGTGCACCCGTCCGAGATCGCCGAGTCCGCGCCGACGGCCGGCTTGATGCAGACCTCGTCGGCCAATCTCGGCGACTGGATCGCGACCCGGCTGGTGCAGCCCAAGTCCAAGGCCGCGGGCCGACGTGGCTGAGGCCGGCGGCGCAACGAACGGTAAGGCATCGATGACAGTGCTGGAAGTCGGAACCGAAGCACCCGATTTCGCCCTCAAGGACCAGAACGGCCGCCCCGTCTCACTCGGTGACTACCGCGGGAAACGCAACGTGCTGCTGGTGTTCTTCCCGCTGGCGTTCACCGGCATCTGCCAGGGCGAGCTCGACCAGATCCGGGACCACCTGCCGGACTACGAGAACGACGACAGCGCGGTGCTGGCCATCTCGGTGGGGCCGCCGCCCACCCACAAGATCTGGTCCATCGAGAACGGGTTCACCTTCCCGGTGCTCAGCGACTTCTGGCCGCACGGGGCGGTGGCCCAGGCCTACGGGGTGTTCAACGAGGACTTCGGCTACCCGAACCGGGGCACCTTCGTGGTGGACCGCGACGGCGTCATCCGGTTCGCGGAGATGAAGGAGCCCGGTGAGGCGCGTGACCAGTCGGTGTGGGTCGCGGCGCTGAACGCCCTGCGCACCGCCTGAGACGATTTCCCAAGAGCAGCCGGTGCGTGTACCCTGCACCGGCGACAGGGCGTGTAGCTCAGTGGTAGAGCTCTGGTTTTACACACCAGCGGTCGGGGGTTCGATCCCCTCCGCGCCCACTCACCTCCCGCGCGAGCGGGTCTTCGGCCGCCCGGCGGCGCGGGTCGGCGGCCGCGGGCGGCGTCGCCGCGCAGCGTCATCACCGCGCTCGTGACCATCGCGACGGCCTTGCCGTCGGCGCGGGTGACCTCGCAGGTGTAGTGGCTGATGGTGCGGCCGGTCCGGACCGGCCGGGCGGTGGCCGTCAGCGGGCCGGACCACACCGGCCGCAGGAACGCCGCCCGGATGTCGATGCTGGTGAACGACTCGCCCGGTACCGACAACGTCGAGGCCGCGGTGCCGATCGCCGCGTCGGCGAGTTCGACGATCAGCCCGCCGTGCACGGTGCCCTGCTGGTTGCCGTGCCGCTCGGCGTCGGCCTGCACCCGCACCGCCGCGGTGGCCGGCCCGACGTCGACGATCTCGAATCCCAGCAGCCGCGAGATCGCGGTGGGGTAGCGCATGTGGGTGCGGTCGCCGGGCTCGAGTTGTCCGGCCAGGTCGTGCCGCAGGTACTCCAGCACCGGCAGGAGGCGGCCGGTCGTGGTCATGGCTGCTCCGCTCGTGTGGTCGTGCCGGGCCGAGCCTACGGCCGCTAAAGTAGGACAATCCAGAAATTGTCATGGATACAACGGGGGAGCCGAGGTGCGTCAGCCCAGGTACAAGGCGGTGGTGGACGCCTACGCCGCGGCCATCCGCGACGGCCGGCTGGCTCCCGGCACCCGGTTGCCCACCCACCGCGAACTGGCCGCCCGGCACGGCATCGCGCTGGCCACTGCCACCCGGGTGTACGCCGAACTCGCCGCCGCGGGACTGGTCGTCGGCGAACCCGGGCGCGGCACCTTCGTGCGCGACCAGAGCGGGTTCGGCGGCCTGGAGCCGCGCCGGCTGCCGCGCACCGCGCGCCGGGTGGATCTGTCCTTCAGCCAACCGCTCTCGGCCGAACAGCCCGACGAACTGCGCGCCGCACTGCGCCGGCTGGCCGGTGCCGGCAACCTCGAGGCGCTGCTCACCCAGCACCCGCCCGGTGGGCGGGAGAGCGACCGCGCCGTGGTCGCCACGGCGCTGCTCGACCGCGGTATCGACGTGCCGCCGGACAATGTGCTGCTCACCTCCGGCGCCCAGCACGGGGTGGACGTGGCGGTGCGTACGCTGGCCGGACCGGGCGGGGTGGTGGCCGCCGACGCGCTGACCTACCCGGGGCTCAAGCTCGCCGCCACCACCGGCGGGGTGGAGGTGTGCCCGGTGGCCTGCTGCGCCGACGGCACCGACCTCGACGCCCTGGAGGCGCTGTGCCGCACCCGCCGGATCGCGGCGATCTACGCGATGCCCACCGTGCACAACCCGCTCGGATTCGTGCTCGACGCCGCCGCGCGGCACCGGCTGGTCGACATCGCGCGCCGGCACGACTGTGCGTTGATCGAGGACGCCACCTACGCGTTCCTGGTGCCCGAGGCCGGCCCGACACTGTATTCCCTTGCGCCGGAACGGACCTGGTACATCGGCAGCCTGTCGAAGAACCTGGCCACCGGGTTGCGGTTCGGCTACCTGGTGGTACCCACCGGGCAGCGGGCGGCCGCGGTGCGCACGCTGCGTGCCGCGGGCTGGTCGGTCGCGGGGATCGTCACCGCACTGGCGGTGGGCTGGCTCGCCGACGGCACCGTGGCGCGGCTGGAGAAACAACGCCGTGACGACGCCGCACAGCGGCAGCGCATCGCACGGAAGGCGCTGTGCGGCTTCGCATACACCGCACACCCGCGGTCCTGGTTCGGTTGGCTGGAACTGCCCGACGGGCTGCGCAACGACGCGGCCGCCCGGCTGCTCGCCGAGCGGGGCGTGCTGGTCTCCACCGCCGACGCGCTCGCGGTCGCGCCGCACCCGCCCAACGCGCTGCGGCTGTCGCTGGCCACCCCGCCGCCGGCCGACCTGCCGGGGGTGCTCGAAACCGTCAGGGACGTACTGGTTCTGGCCGGGCCCTAGCCCGGCCCGCCCGGGCGGCCGCCCACAGCGGCAGCGCGGTGGCGGCGAGCACCGCGACCCCGGTCCCGAACACCGAGGCGTCGAACGGCCCTGCCGCCGGCCAGCCGGCCTGGGCCCGGGCCGAGCCGGCCAGGAACGGCACGATGCCCAGCACCACCACCATCAGCACCGACTCCACGCCCACCACCGCGGGAAAGTGCCTGGCCGCCAAGCGGAATGCGCCGGTGCCGGCGCCGTCGGCCAGGGCCGCGCGCAGCCGCGGCAGCAGCACCCACAGGTTGTAGGCGCCGATGCCGACGAGCACGACCGTCACCGCCAGTTTGAGCGCCAGCGCGCGGCCGTAAGGGGTGGTGAACAGCTGCCCGACGGTGCCCACATGGGTCCAGGCCAGCCACGAGCCGGACACCACGAGCATCCCCACCGCGCACAGCGCCAGCGCGCTGACCCGCTCCCAGGCCCGCGTCCACTCCAGCGCCTCGGCGCGGGCGTCGGTGGGCCGGTGTCGCCGTTGCCGCCACCCGATCACGGCCAGCAGCAGCACCGGTCCGACCCACAGCGTGGTGCCCGCCAGATGCATTGCGGTCAGCCCGGAGTGGGCCAGCCGGTCGACCGACGGCGGCGCGAACGGCAGCGCCGGCGCCACCGTGACAACCAGTGCGGCGGCCAGCGCCACCCGGGCCGCCGCCCGTCCGCCGCGGCGGTGCAGCACCAGCAACGCGCCGACGAGCCCGGCCTTCAACCCGAGCTGGATCAGCGCCACCACACCCGCCCCCACCACGTTGCCGCGCGCGCCGGGGGCGTGCAGGAAGGCGTTGAGCACCTCCGGCCGCAGTGCGGACACCAGCCCGGTCTTGGCGAAACGTGATGCAGCCCACAGGTAGTCGAGGAGCGCGGCGAGCGCGACGAACCCCGCGGCCGGGGCGGCGAGCGCGCGGGCCTGCCCGGCGAGCCGCGCCCCGCCGAGCCCGACGACGGTCAGCGCCACCGCCGTGGCCAGCGCGGGAGCGAGAACGGAACAGATCTCGACGAGAACCTGCGTCGGTGCCGGGCCGGGCACGTTCGACGCGGCGAGAACGGTGCGCAACACTTCATCCAGACTAGACCCGCCGGACCGGGCCCGGCCCGAGCCGATGGTCGGCCGGCGACCGCCGCATGAGAGGCTGCCGGGGTGTTTGCGCACGCATCGACCGGCCGGGCCCGCGGTGTGGGCATCGCGGCCGGCTGCCTGGCCGACATCGTGTTCGCCGATCCGCGGCGCGGCCATCCGGTCGCCCTGTTCGGGCGGGCCGCCGCCGCGCTGGAACGCCTCGGCTACGCCGACTCCCGCGCCGCCGGCGCGCGGCACACCGGGTTGCTGGTCGGGGCGCTGGCCGCGGCCGGCCTGGCGCTGACCCCGCCCGGCAGCGGACCGGCGCGCACCGCGGCGGCCACCGCGGCGGCGACCTTCACCGCGCTGGGCGGCACCACGCTGGCGCGCACCGGCGAGCGGATGGCCGACCTGCTGCGGGCCGGTGACGTCGACGGCGCCCGGGCGCTGCTGCCGGCACTGTGCGGCCGCGACCCGAACGCACTGGACGCCGACGGGCTCACCCGGGCGGCGCTGGAGTCGGTCGCGGAGAACACCTCCGACGCGGCGGTGGCCCCGCTGCTGTGGGCCGCGGTGGCCGGTGTGCCCGGCGTGCTGGTGTACCGGGGCGCCAACACGCTGGACGCGATGATCGGGCACCGCTCCCCGCGGTACACCCGATTCGGTTGGGCCGCAGCACGTCTGGACGACGTCCTGAACTACGCGGCGGCCCGGCTCACCGGGGCGCTGACGGTGCTGTGCGCCCCGCTGGTGGGCGGATCGCCGGTGGGGGCGGCGCGGGCCTGGCGCCGTGACGCGGCCCGGCATCCCAGCCCCAACGCCGGGGTCGCCGAGGCGGCGTTCGCCGGTGCGCTCGGGGTGCGGCTGGGCGGGCCGACCAAATACGCCCACCGCCTGGAGATCCGGCCCACGCTCGGGGACGGCCGCGCCCCGCGCGTCGACGACCTGGCCCGTGCCGTGCGGCTGTCGCGGGCCGTGCAGGCCGCCGCCGCGCTGCTGGCGGTCGGCCTCAGCGCCGCCGTCCGTAGCGGTCGGCGAGTTTCTGCTCGGGGGTGAGCGGCCGGTCGGATTCGTCCCGCCCGGCCGCGGCGGCCCGCTCCCGGCGGCGCTGGCGGATCTCGGCGTAGATGAAGTAGCCCAAGCCGATCGGGGCGAGGATGCCGAACGCGATCCACTGGATGCCGTAGGACAGGAACGGTCCGGCGTCCAGATGCGGCACCCCGATCACCCCGAGCCCGCCCGGCTGGTCGGCGACGAGCTGCAGATACGACCCGGCCAGCGGCACCCCGGTCAGCTCCGACAGCTGCCCGGTGTCGATGGCGTAGACCTGCTGCCAGCCGTCCTCGCGCAGCGGCGACTTGTCCGCCGGCGCCTGTTCGGAGTCGCGCAGCCGGGCGGTGATCGTCACCGTCCCCTCCGGCGGCGGCGGGATCGGCGGCACCCGGTTGCCCTGCTCCGGGCGCACGTAGCCGCGGTCCACCAGCACCGTCGGTCCGCCGTCGACCGCGAACGGCACCAGCACCTCGTAGGCCGGCTGGCTCTCCACCATCCTCAGCCGGGCCAGCGCCTGATGCTCGGGCAGATAGCGGCCGGTCGCGGTGACCCGGTGCCACTGGGCCTGCGGCGCGGCCGAATCCTGGTGCGGCAGCAGCTCCGTCAGCGGCACCGGGTCGGCCGACAGCGCCTGCTCGATGAGCTCGTTCTGCCGGGAGGTCTCGGCGTTCTTGCCGAGCTGCCAGGGCGCGAGCACGGTGAAGCACAGATAGGCGAACGCGAGCACCACCGCGATCACCGCCAACCAGGACGGCCGCAGCAGGAAGCTCCAGCGCCGCATCAGCCGGCCAGTCCGCGCGCGGTGAGTTGGTCGTCGACCCAGTCGTGCAGGCCCGGCAGCGCGGCGTCGATCACCTCGAACACCGCCTCGAAGTCGGCCAGCGTGCCGTAGTAGGGATCCTCGACGTCCAGGGCGTGCGCGCCGGAACGCGGATCGAACGAGCGCAGCATCCGCAGCCGGGCCGGCGGCACGCCGTGGTTGTCGCGCAGGATGCGCAGATGGTTGCGGCCCAGCGCCACCACCAGATCGGCCGCGGCGTGCTCGGCACCGAACTCGGCGGCCCGGTGCGCGGTCGGGTAGCCGCGCTCGGCCAGCACCCGCACCGCCCGCTCGTCGGCGGGCTCGCCCACGTGCCAGCCGCCGGTGCCGGCGCTGCTCACCCGCACCACCCCGGCCAGACCGCGCTCGGCGAGCTGGTGGCCGAACATCTTCTCGGCCATCGGCGATCGGCAGATGTTGCCCGAGCAGACGAACGTCACGTGCAGCAGCTCAGACACCGAGCACCTCCCGCAGTTCGGTCACCGTGGCGACGTGGGCGGCCGGGGTGGGGGCGTCCGACGCGGCGAAATCGGCGCGGCCGTAGCCCCAGCCGACGACCACCGTCGCGATGCCGTGCTCGGCCGCGCCCGCGATGTCGTGGGCCCGGTCGCCGACCATCACGATGCGCTGCGGCCGCGGCGGCTCGAGCTGCGCCAGCGCGCGGGCCACCACCTCGGCCTTGGCCGCCCGCGACCCGTCGGCCGCCGCGCCGGCGATCACCTCGAAGTGGTGGTCCAGCCCGAAGTGGCCGAGGATGCGCCGCGCGGTGGGCTCGGCCTTGGAGGTGGCCACCGCCAGCCGCACCCCGGCCGCGCGCAGATCGTCCAGCAGTTCGGCGATGCCGTCGAACACCCGGTTGAGCGCCCAGCCGCGGGTGGTGTAGTCGGCCCGGTAGGCGGCCATCGCGTCCTCGACCGCCGCGCCGAGGCCCAGCGAGTCCAGCGTGTGGCGCATTGGCGGTCCGACGATGCGGGCGGTCAGGTCGCCCTCCGGCACCGGCGCCCCCACCTGCTGCAGGGCGTACCGGAAGCTGGACACGATGCCCTCGGCCGAGTCGGTCAGGGTGCCGTCCAGGTCGAAGATCACCAGGTGCGGGCGGACACCCAGGGCGGTGCGGTCCAGCGTGTCGGTCACCGCTCCATTGTCCCTGATGGTTCCCGACGGCCCCGGCCCACTACTGTCGTGATGTGACCATCCGGCTTGCCGACATCATCGACGTGCTGGACGAGGCCTATCCGCCCCGGCTGGCCCACGACTGGGACTCGGTGGGGCTGGTCTGCGGCGACCCCGACGAACCGGTGGAATCGGTGACCGTCGCGGTCGACGCCACCGCCGCCGTCGTCGACGAGGTGCCCGACCGCGGGCTGCTGCTCGCCCACCACCCGCTGCTGCTGCGCGGGGTGGACACCGTCGCGGCCTCCACCGCCAAGGGCGCGCTCATCCACCGGCTGATCCGCACCGGCGGGGCGCTGTTCACCGCCCACACCAACGCCGACGCCGCCAATCCGGGGGTGTCCGACGCGCTGGCCGGGGCGCTCGGGCTGACCGTCGAGGGGGTGCTCTCGCCCGCCGCCGGCGGCCCGGACCTGGACAAGTGGGTGGTGTTCGTGCCGCACGCCGACGCCGAACGGGTGCGCGAGGCGATGTTCGCCGCCGGCGCCGGACACATCGGCGACTACTCGCACTGCTGCTGGAGCACCGCCGGCACCGGCCAGTTCCTGCCGCACGACGGGGCGTCGCCGGCCATCGGCAGCGTCGGGCGGGTCGAGCAGGTGGCCGAGGACCGGGTGGAGATGATCGCGCCGGCCCGGCTGCGGGCCGCGGTGCTGGCCGCGCTGCGCGGCGCGCACCCCTACGAGGAGCCGGCGTTCGACGTCATCCCGCTGGCCCCGATGCCCGCCGACGTCGGCATCGGCCGCATCGGGGTGCTGCCCGAACCGGAGCCGCTGGCGGCGTTCGTGCGGCGGGTGGCCGCCGCGCTGCCGGCCACCGCGTGGGGGGTGCGCTGCGCCGGCGATCCCGACGCCGTGGTGTCCCGGGTGGCGGTGTGCGGGGGCGCGGGGGACTCGTTGCTCGGCACCGTGAGCCGGGCCGGGGTGGACGTCTACGTCACCGCCGACCTGCGCCACCACCCGGCCGACGAACACCGCCGGGCCTCGCCGGTGGCGCTGGTCGACGTGGCGCACTGGGCCAGCGAGTTCCCGTGGTGCGAGCAGGCGGCCCGGCTGCTGCGGGCACACTTCGGCGAGCGGCTGCCGGTGCGGGTGTGCACCACCCGCACCGATCCCTGGAATCTTGGGGCGAGAGGAACCGATGAAAGCTGATATGGAACAGCAGCGGACGCTGCTGGAGCTGGTGGGGCTGGACGCCGAGCTGACCCGCATCGACCACCGTGCCCGGCACCTGCCGGAACAGCAGCGGCTGGAGGCGGTGCAGGGCGAGCACCAGGACGCCAACGACCGGCTCGCCGCGCTGCGGATCGCCATCGACGACCTCAACGCCCAGATCGGCAAGCTGGAGAGCGAGATCGACTCGGTGCGCCAGCGCGAGGACCGCGACCGCGCGCTGCTGGAGTCCGGTTCGGTGAGCGCCAAGCAGCTCAACGACCTGCAGCACGAGCTCGAGACGCTGCAGCGCCGGCAGGCCGACCTGGAGGAGTCGCAGCTGGAGCTGATGGAGCGTCGCGAGGAGCTGACCACCGAGCAGAACGAGGCGCTGGCCCGCATCGACGAGCTGCAGACCCAGCTGCGGGAGGCCCAGCAGGCGCTCGACGCGGCGACGGCGGAGCTGGACGGTACCCGTAGCGAGCGGCTGGCCCGGCGCGAGGCGCTGGTGGCCGCGCTGGACGCGGCGCTGGTCGAGCGGTACGAGAAGCAGCGCGCCCGCGGCGGGCCGGGTGCCGGTGCGCTGCAGGGCCGCCAGTGCGGGGCCTGCCGCATCGAGATCGACCGCGGCGAGCTGGCGCGGATCAACGCCGCGCCCGCCGACGAGGTGCTGAACTGCCCGGAGTGCGGCGCGATCCTGTTGCGGGTCAAGGCATGAGGGTGATCGTCGAGGCCGACGGCGGGTCGCGGGGCAACCCGGGGCCGGCCGGTTACGGCGCGTTGGTGTGCGACGCCGACTCCGGGGCGGTGCTGGCGCGGGCCAAGCAGGCCATCGGGCGGGCCACCAACAACGTCGCCGAGTACCGCGGCCTGATCGCCGGGCTGGAGGAGGCCGCCGCGGCCGGGGCCACCGAGGTCGAGGTGCGGATGGACTCCAAGCTCGTCATCGAGCAGATGGCGGGCCGCTGGCGGGTCAAACACCCGGATCTGCAACCGCTGCACCAGCAGGCGAAGGCGCTGGCGGCGCGCTTCGACCGCATCGCCTACCGGTGGGTGCCGCGCGAGAAGAACGCGCGGGCGGACAAACTCGCCAACGAGGCGATGGACACCGCCGGCCGAGCCGGCGAATCGGGCCCCGCCGGCCGAGCCGGCGAATCGGGCCCCGCCGCGAGGGGCGGCGAATCGGGCACCGCCGCGAGAGCCGGCGAATCAAACCCCGTCGGCCGAGCCGGCGAATCGGGCCCCGCCGCGAGGGGCGGCGAATCGGGCACCGCCGCGAGGGGCGGCGAATCAAACCCCGTCGGCCGAGCCGGCGAAACCGGTGCCGCGACTTCGGAATCCACCAACGGCGGCACCAACCCGGCGGGCTGGACGGGCGCCCGTGGCGCGCCCACCCGGATGCTGCTGCTGCGGCACGGGCAGACCGAACTGTCGGTGGAGCGGCGGTACTCCGGCCGCGGCAACCCGGCCCTGACCGACCTGGGCCGGCGCCAGGCCGAGCTGGCCGCGCAGTACCTGGCCGGCCGCGGCGGCATCGACGCGGTGATCAGCTCCCCGCTGCAGCGCGCCTACGACACCGCCGCGGCCGCCGCCAAGGCGCTGGGCCTGGACGTCACCGTCGACGAGGACCTCATCGAGACCGACTTCGGTGCCTGGGAGGGGCTGACCTTCGCCGAGGCCGCCGCCCGCGACCCGGAGCTGCACCGGCGCTGGCTGCGCGACACCAGCGTCGAGCCGCCGGAGGGGGAGAGCTTCGACGCCGTGGCGCAGCGGGTGCGCCGGGCCCGCAACCGCATCATCGCCGAGCACGGGGCGGCCACCGTGCTCGTTGTCACCCACGTCACCCCGATCAAGACCATGCTGCGGCTGGCGCTGGACGCCGGGGCGAACCTGCTCTACCGGCTGCACCTGGACCTCGCGTCGCTGAGCATCGCCGAGTTCTACCCGGACGGCGGCTCGGCGGTGCGGCTGGTCAACCAGACCGACTACCTGCGCTGACGGTTTGCCCGGCGGCCGGGCCGGGCATGCGGCGGCGGCGCGGTGCGGTGCGCTGCTCGCCGCGACCACGTTGCACCAGCGCTCCCGGCTGGCCGGACGGCTCGGCGCCCGGCCCGGCCGGCCGTCGCCGTACGGGGAGACCCCGGTGGAGGTGGACAGCCTCGGCCGCACCAGCGTGCCGGGCCTGTTCGCGGCCGGCGACGTCGCCGCCGAGACCCCGCAGGTCGCCTCGGCCATGGCCACCGGGGCGATGGCCGGCATGGCGATCGTGCAGAGCCTGCTCGCCGAGGACCACGGGCTGCCGGTGCCCGGCTGGCACGACGATCCGGAGGGGTGATCCGCGGATCGCCCGGCGGGGTACGGTTATGGGTGCGGACGAGTTGGCCGGGCGGCCGCGGGCCGTCGTGAGGCGGCTCGAGGAAAGTCCGGACTTCACAGAGCAGGGTGGTTGCTAACGGCAACCCGGGGCGACCCGCGGGAAAGTGCCACAGAAAACAGACCGCCACCATCCGGTGGTAAGGGTGAAACGGTGCGGTAAGAGCGCACCAGCATCCCGGGTGACCGGGATGGCTCGGCAAACCCCACCCGAAGCAAGGCCAAGAAGACCGCACTCCGGTGCGGTCGCGCAGGCGCTCGAGGGTTGCTCGCCCGATGCCTGCGGGTAGGCCGCTAGAGGCTCCCGGTGACGGGAGTCCCAGATGGATGGTCGCCACCCCGCCGTCCGGCGGGGGACAGAATCCGGCTTACAGGCCAACTCGTCCGCCCCATGCCCGCGAACGTGAGGTCGTGCGCGGGATTTCGCGGAGTTCTCGCACCCACGCGCACGCTCGCGGTGAGGTGGCCGGTCAGCGGAGCTTGCGGGCCGCCTTGTCCAGCCGGGCCAGCGCCTCGTCGAGCCGCTCCCGGCACCGGCGGGCCAGCTCGGCTTCGCGCTGGTGGAGCACCCCGTAGGTGAAGGTGTCCTCGCCGGCGGCGTGCGCGGCGGCGGCCGCGCGCAGCAGGTGGGCCCGGCTGACCACGCTGTCCTGGTGCTCGCCGAGCAGCGTCTGCACCTGCCTGGCCCGCTCGGCTAGGGTGTCGTGGCCGGTCGCGGCGGCGGTGTAGCGCAGCCGCTTGGCCGCCTTGCGGATGCGGTGCAGCGCCTCGTCCCGCTCGGTGCCGGCGGCCTTGCGGGCCGCCTTGGCGGCCCGGCGCACCTGCTTGTGGGCCGCCCGCAGCCCCGCCCGGGCATCGCCGTCGCCGATCGGCTCCGCGGCGGCGGCGAGGTCCGCGGCGGCCAGCTCCTCCAGGGTGTCGAGCAGCCGGAAGTAGCGCGGCGAGCGCAGCGCGGCCAGCACCCGCCGGTGTCCGGTGCGGTAGCGCCGCCGCGCGCCGTCGACCAGGCGCTCCGACACCGGCCCGCGCACCAGCTCGGCCGGCAGCGCCGCCAGCGCGTCCCGGTAGCGTTCGGCGAGCACCTCGGCGTCGCGGGCCTCGCCGAGCACGGCCGCCAGCTGGCGCAGCTCGTCGAGCACCGGGGCGTCGTCGTCCAGGCCGAAGGCCGGTGCGGCCGCGGTCAGCAGGCTGCGCAGCCGCCGGGTGGTCACCCGCATCTGGTGCACCGCGTCCGGGGCGTCGGCGCGCACCGCGCGGTCCCACACCAGCAGCGCCTCGATCGCCTCGGCCACCGCGCGCCGGACCGGGTCGGCGTCCGGCGGCACCGGCCGCCGCGGCGGCACCTGCAGCACCCGGCCCAGCTTGGAGCCGTGCTCGGCGGGCACTGCCCCGGCGTCGAGCAGCCGGTTGGTCAACCGGTCCAGCAGGCCGCGGTCGCCGCCGACCGCCAGCTCGAGCTCCCACTCCCGCCAGTCCAGCGGCTCGGCCTCCGCGTCGTCGAGGCGGCACGCGGTCACCCGGTCGTCGCAGAACTCGGCGAGCAGCGCCCCGTCGGCGCCGTACAGCGAGTGCACGGTGCGGTGCGTCTCGATTCGCGCCACCGGCGCCAACGGCCGGTCCCGTACGATCGCGGCCACGACGTCGCGCAGCGGCTCCGGCACCGCGCCGGGGTCCTCCGCGTCGCCGAGCGGCAACCGCACCTCGGTCCGCGCGTCCGGGCCGGCCGGCAGTTTCAGATGCCAGCCCGGGGCGGTGCCGCCGGTGCGCCGCCGCAGCGTGATCCGGTGCGCCGCCAGATCCAGCGCCGGTGTGTCGAAATAGACGGCGGAGAGGTGTTGTGACAAAGACCGCTCGACCCGCGCCACACTCGTCAGCCCCTCGAACGACGGGGAGACGGTCGCCTCGACGACGGCGAACTTGCGTTCGACCTCCAGAAACCGGGAGGCTTTCGGCTGCTCAGCGGGCATTTTCACCTCGGTCGGGCAGGGTGGCGGCACGGTCGGTGTGCGCCCAGCGTGCCATACCCCCGGCCGTCGTCGATATCAAGTCGAGACCTGGCACGCCCGCGCCGAATTTACGTTTCTCTTAGAGAGGCTCTTAATATTGCTTGCCATGGGTCGGGAACCAAAGACAGTCGTGGCCGGTATGGCCAGGTTGAAGCGCGAAGACTACCTTGATTCCGACGGCAATATCGTGATGCCCGAGGATGTCACCCTGACCTCCTTCCTGGAGGCCAACGTCGCGGACCAGGGTGACACCCCTGCCTACCGGTTCCTGGACTTCGACCACGGCAACCCGCTGGTCGTGGACCTGACGTGGCCGCAGTTCGGCGCCCGGGTGAAGGCCGTCGGCGCGCGGCTGCAGCAGGTCGCCAAGCGGGGGGACCGGGTGGCCGTGCTGGCCCCGCAGGGCGTGGACTACGTGGTCTGCTTCTTCGCGGCGATCCACGCCGGCATGATCGCGGTCCCGCTGTTCGCGCCCGAGCTGCCCGGCCACGCCGAGCGCCTCGACGCGGTGCTCGCCGACGCCACCCCGACCGTGGTGCTGACGACCCAGGCCGCCGCCGAGTCGGTGGGCGCGTTCCTGCGCAAGCTGCCGCGCGACCGGCGTCCGCGCATGATCGCCGTCGACGCCGTCCCGGACTCCGTCGGCGCCACCTTCGTCCCGGCCGACCTGCGCACCGACGACATCGCCTACCTGCAGTACACCTCCGGCTCGACCCGGACCCCGGCCGGGGTGGAGATCACCCACCGCTCGGCCTGTACCAACGTGCTGCAGATGATCCTGTCGGTGGGCCTGGACTGGAACATCCGCAGCGTGTCCTGGCTGCCGCTGTTCCACGACATGGGCCTGCTGATGATCATGTACCCGGCCCTGTTCGGCGGCTACCTGACGATCATGGCGCCGGTGGCGTTCGTGCGCCGGCCCTACCGCTGGATCAAGGCGCTGGCCGAGGAGTCCAAGCTCGGCCCGACCTTCGCCGCCGCCCCGAACTTCGCCTTCGAGCTGGCCGCCGAGCGCGGCCTGCCGCCGGCCGGCGAGGAGCTCGACCTGTCCAACGTGGTCGGCCTGATCAACGGCTCGGAGCCGGTCAACATCAAGTCGATCGACAAGTTCAACGCGGCCTTCGCCCCGTACCAGCTGCCGGCCACCACGGTCAAGCCGTCCTACGGCATGGCCGAGGCGACGCTGTTCGTCTCCACCATCGACCCCGACGCCAAGGCCACCGCGGTCTACCTGGACCGCGTCGAGCTGAGCAAGGGCGTGGCGGTCAAGGTCGACCCGGATGCGCCCAACGCGGTGCCGCAGGTGTCCTGCGGGCACATCGCCCGCAGCCAGTGGGCGGTGATCGTCGACCCGGACACCGAGACCGAGCTGCCCGACGGCCGGGTGGGCGAGATCTGGCTGCACGGCGCCAACATTGGCCAGGGCTACTGGAACAAGCCGGCCGAGACCGAGTACTCCTTCCGCAACAAGCTGCAGTCGCGGCTGGAGACCGGCAGCCACGCGCAGGGCGTCGACGACAGCGCGCTGTGGTTCCGCACCGGCGACCTGGGCATGTACCTCGACGGTGAGCTCTACATCACCGGCCGGATCAAGGACATGATCATCGTCGACGGCCGCAACCACTACCCGCAGGACATCGAGGCCACCGCCGCGGCGGCCTCCGACGCGGTGCGCGCCGGCTACGTCGCGGCCTTCCCGGTGCCGGCCGAGGAGGGCGGCGAGAAGGTCGTCATCATCGCCGAGCGCGCCCCCGGCAAGGGCAAGGTCGACCCGGAGCCGATCCGCGAGGCCATCCGCGCGGCCGTCTCCCGCAACCACGCCGTGCCCGTCGCCGACGTGAGACTTGTTGCGGCCGGTGCGATTCCGCGCACCACCAGCGGCAAGCTGGCGCGCCGGGCGTGCCGGGCGGAGTACCTCGAGGGCAAGTACGACTGAATCCGCGGTGCGGCGCCGGTGACCGGTTAAGGTCACCGGCGTGACCGAATACACCACCATCGCCTTCGAGCAGTCCGGCCCGGTCGTGCACCTCGCGCTGAACCGGCCGGACGCGGCCAACGGCATGAACGCCGAGATGACCGCCGAGCTGGCCGACGCCGCGCGCCGCTGCGACACCCCCGACGTCAAGGTCGTGGTGCTCACCGGCCGCGGCCGGTTCTTCTGCGCCGGCGGCGATCTGAAGTCCTTCGCCACCCAGGCCGACCGGGGCGCCTACATCAAGGGCGTGGCCGACGACCTGCACCGGGCGATCTCGACGTTCGCCCGGATGGACGCCGTGCTGATCACCGCGGTCAACGGCACCGCCGCCGGCGCCGGGTTCTCCCTGGCGGTCGCGGCCGATCTGGTGCTGGCCGCCGAGTCGGCGTCGTTCACCATGGCCTACACCAAGGCCGGGCTCAGCCCGGACGGCAGCGCCTCGTACTTCCTGCCGCGGCTGGTCGGCGTGCGCCGGGCCCAGGAGCTGATGCTGACCAACCGGGTGCTGTCCGCGCGGGAGGCCGCCGACTGGGGGCTGGTCACCGAGGTGGTCGCCGACGACGCGCTGGCCGCCCGCGCCGACGAACTGGCCGGCCAACTCGCCCGCGGCGCCCGCGGCTCGCACGCCGCGGTCAAGACGCTGCTGCTGAGCTCCTTCGGCAACGGGCTGGAGGAGCAGATGGAGGCGGAGGGCCGGCTGATCGCGCACCTGGCCGGAACCGCCGACGGCCGCGAGGGCGTCGACGCGTTCCTGGCCAAACGCGCGCCCGAGTTCGCCTAGAAGCTGTGCTCCTCGGCCGGGAAGGTCCCGGCGGCCACCTCGTCGGCGTACTGCCGGGCGGCCCGGCGCAACTCGTCGCCGACCGCGCCGAACCGCTTGACGAACCGCGGGGTCTTCCCGGCCGTCATGCCGGCCATGTCCTGCCACACCAGCACCTGGGCGTCGCAGTTCGGGCCGGCGCCGATGCCGATGGTGGGGATGGTCAGCTTGCCGGTGATCCGGGTGGCCAACTCGGCCGGCACCATCTCCATCACCACCGCGAACGCGCCCGCCTCCTGCACGGCGATGGCGTCGTGGATGGTCTGCTCGGCGGCGTCGTCGCTGCGGCCCTGCACCCGGAACCCACCGAGCTGGTTGACGCTCTGCGGGGTGAAGCCGATGTGCGCCATCACCGGGATGCCGGCGGCGGTGAGCGTGGCGATCTGGTCGGCCACCCGCTCGCCGCCCTCGAGCTTGACCGCGTGCGCTCCGGCCTCCTTGAAGAACCGGGTGGCGGTGGCCAGCGCATCGGCCCGGCCGCCCTCGTAGCTGCCGAACGGCAGGTCGGCCACCACCAGGGCGTGCGGCGCACCCCGCACCACCCCGCGCACCAGCGGGATGAGCTCGTCGACGGTCACCGGCACCGTGGTGTCGTAGCCGTACACCACGTTGGCGGCCGAGTCGCCGACCAGCAGCACCGGGATGCCCGCGTCGTCGAGCACCCGTGCGGTCGAGTAGTCGTAGGCGGTCAGCATGGCCCACTTGTGGCCCTCGGCCTTCCACTTGGCCAGGTGCGGAATGCGGACCTTCTGCCGGGCCGCCGGCTTGCCGGCAGCGCCGTAGAGCGATTGCTGCTCAGACATGGCTGTCCCTCGCGATATTCGGGTCGATCCTCGAGGCCACGCAGCGGGTCCCCGGGCTCGGTTGACACGGTCAGTCTGCCACCGTGGCGGCGGACCCGAAACGCCCGTCCGAGTGGATTTCCTCACACCGGCGGTTCGCGCACATACGATCGGCCCATGCAACGGCTCAGCGGGCTCGATGCCAGCTTCCTGTACCTCGAGACGGCCGCCCAGCCGCTCCACGTCTGTTCGGTGGTCGAACTCGACACCTCGACCATGCCGGGCGGCTACACCTTCGAACGGCTGCGCGACGAGCTGGCGTTGCGTCTGCAGGCGATGCCGCAGTTCCGCGAGAAGCTCGCCGACAGCCGGTTCAACCTCGACCACCCGGTGTGGGTGGAGGATCCCGACTTCGACATCGACCGGCACGTGCACCGCATCGGCCTGCCCGCCCCCGGCGGCCGCGAGGAGCTCGCCAAGTTCTGCGGCCACATCGCCGGGCTGCCGCTGGACCGCTCCCGCCCGCTGTGGGAGATGTGGGTGATCGAGAACGTCGACGGCACCGACGCCCACCGGGGCGGCCGGCTGGCGGTGATGACCAAGGTGCACCACGCCGCCGTCGACGGGGTGACCGGCGCGAACCTGATGTCGCAGCTGTGCAGCACCGAGCCCGACGCCCCGGCACCCGAGCCGGTCTCCGGCGCCGGCGGCGCCAACGAGCTGGAGATCGCGGTCTCCGGCGCGGTGCGGTTCGCGATGCGGCCGCTGAAGCTGGCCAAGGTGCTACCCTCCACGCTTAACCTGGTGTTCGACACCGCCCGCCGGGCCGCCAGCGGCCAGACCATGGCGCCGCCGTTCACCGCCCCGCACACCGCGTTCAACGCCAACGTCACCGGCCGGCGCAACATCGCCTGGGCGCAGCTGGACCTCGAGGCGGTGAAGGCGGTCAAGAACCACTTCGGCGTCAAGGTCAACGACGTGGTGATGGCGCTGGTGTCCGCCGCGCTGCGCGGCCACCTCGAGGACCGCGGGGAACTGCCGGAGTCCACCCTGGTCGCCGCGGTGCCGGTGTCGGTGCACGGCCGGTCCGGCCAGCCGGGCCGCAACCAGGTCTCGGTGCTGTTCTCCCGGCTGGAGACCGCCATGGCCGACCCGGCCGAGCGGTTGCTGGCCATCGCCGCCGACAACGCCGTTGCCAAGGAACACAATTCGGCGATCAGCGCCAGCCTGCTGCAGGACTGGACCCAGTTCGCCGCGCCCGCGGTGTTCGGCGTGGCGATGCGGCTGTACGCCGCCAGCCGGCTGGGCGCGGCCAAACCCGTGCACAACCTGGTGGTGTCCAACGTGCCGGGGCCGCAGGAGCCGCTGTACATGCTCGGCTGCGAGGTCAAGGCGATGTACCCGCTCGGGCCGATCTTCCACGGCTCGGGCCTGAACATCACCGTGATGTCGCTGGCCGGCACGCTCAACGTCGGGCTCATCTCCTGCCCGGACCTGCTCAACGACGCCGACCTGTGGGATCTGGCCGACCGGTTCGACGATGCGCTGGCCGAGCTCGTCAAGGCGACCGAGACCCACCCGGGCCGGACCGACACCGAGTAGTCGGCCACGCCGGGCGGCCGCCCGGTCATGGCAAGCTGTGATGCCATGAACCTGTCGATCGGGCTCCGCGCACCCGCCGCGCTGTCCACCCTGGCGCTGTTGCTCGTCACCGGATGTACCACCACCGTCCAGGGCAGTGCGGTGATCGCCGTCCCGCCGCCGGGCAGTCCGGTGGACTGGCGGCCGTGCCAGGTCGACCAGCCCGGCGACGCGGTGCAGATCCCGGCGGGCGCGGAGTGCGGAATGCTCTCGGTGCCGGTCGACTACGACGACCCCGACGGCGACGTGGCCCAGCTGGCGATGATTCGGTTCCCGGCCACCGGGCAGCGCCGCATCGGCTCGCTGGTGCTCAACCCCGGCGGCCCGGGGGAGTCCGGTGTGCAGGCCGCGGCCACCATGGTCGGCTCGATGCCGGCGCCGGTGCGGGAGCACTTCGACATCGTCGGGTTCGACCCGCGCGGCGTGGCCAACTCCAAGCCGGCGGTGTGGTGCAACTCCGACGCGGACAACGACCGGCTGCGCGCCGACCCGACCGTCGACTACACGCCCGAGGGTGTGGCCCACATCGAGGACGAGACGAAGGCGTTCGTGCAGCGCTGCGTCGACAGGATGGGCCTGGACTTCCTGGCCAACGTCGGCACCGACAACGTCGTGCGCGACCTCGACCAGATCCGCGCCGCGCTCGGCGACGACCAGCTCACCTACCTCGGCTACTCGTACGGCACCCGGATCGGCGCCGGCTACGCCGAGCGCTACCCGCAGCGGGTGCGGGCGATGATCCTCGACGGCGCGGTCGACCCCAACGCCGACCCGATCGAGGCCGACATCCGGCAGGCCAAGGCGTTCCAGACCGCCTTCGACGACTTCGCCGCCGACTGCGCCCAGCGGTCCGACTGTCCGTTGGGCACCGACCCGGCCCGGGCCGTCGAGGTGTACCGGGGCATGGTCGAGCCGCTGGTGCAGAACCCGGCCGAGACCAGGGACCCGCGCGGACTGAGCTACAACGACGCGATCGTCGGGACGCTGCTGCCGCTGTACTCGCCGAACCTGTGGCGCCACCTCGAGTCCGGGCTGCGCGAGCTGCGGCAGGGCCGCGGCGACACCCTGCTCACGCTGGCCGACCTGTACATGGGGCGCGACCGCGAGGGCCACTACAACAACTCCACCGACGTGCGGGTGGCGGTCAACTGCATGGACCAGCCGGCCGTCACCGACCGCGACAAGGTCGTCGAGCAGGACCGCCGCATGCGCGAGGTGGCGCCGTTCATGAGCTACGGCGAGTTCACCGGCCACGCCCCGCTGAGCACCTGCGCGTTCTGGCCGGTGGAGCCGACCTCCACCCCGCACCGCATCGAGGTGGAGGGGTTGGCGCCGGTCCTGATCGTGTCCACCACCAACGACCCGGCCACGCCCTACGAGGCCGGTGAGGATCTCGCCGAGCAGCTCGGCGGAACGCTGGTCACCTACGAGGGCACCCAGCACACCGTGGTGTTCCAGGGCAACGCCTGCATCGACGACATCGCCACCCGCTACCTCGTCGACCTGGTGGTGCCCCCGCCGGGCACCCGGTGCTGAACCGCCCCCTGAACCGCCCCCTCTGAACCGCCCATAGCAGAACGCGTTCTGGTCACCGTTGGGTAACCCGGGCGGCGGGTCCGGAGCGGCCGTGCGACGATGGTCGCCGTGTCTGGGCTGGGGCGGCGTGCGGCGGTGGTCGGTGCGCTCATCGCAATCGGCGCCGTCGCAACGCCGTTCGCGGTCGACGGTGCCGCGCCGGTGGTGTCGGCCGCCCCGCCGACCCAGCAGGCCGACGGTTACGCGACCACCCCGGTGTGGGGCAGTTGCGCCGGCATCGCCGACCCGGCCCGGCTGCCCACCGCCCAGTGCGGCATCGTCGCGGTGCCCGTCGACTACGCCGATCCCCAAGGGCCGCAAGCACAATTGGCGGTGGTGCGGATCCCGGCGTCCGGCCCGCGGATCGGCGCGCTGTTCGTCAACCCGGGCGGGCCCGGGGTGTCGGCGGTCGACACCGTGGTGTCGATGGGGGAGGCGCTGGCCGGCACCGAACTGACCCGCCGCTTCGACCTCGTCGCGTTCGACCCGCGCGGGGTGGGCCACTCCACCCCGCAGCTGCGCTGCCGCACCGACGCCGAGCACGACGCCGACCGGCGCGATCCGATGGTCGACTACAGCCCGGCCGGGGTGGCCCGGATCGAGGCGCTGCACCGGGATTTCGCGGCCCGCTGCGTCGAGCGGATGGGGCTGGCGTTCCTGGCCAACGTGGGCACCGCCAACGCGGTGACCGACATGGACGTGGTGCGTGCCGCGCTCGGCGAGGAGCAGATCAGCTATCTCGGCTTCTCCTACGGCACCCAGCTCGGCACCGCCTACGCCGGGCGTTACCCGCACCGGGTGCGGGTGATGGTGCTCGACGGCGCGGTCGACCCCACGCTGGATCCGATCACCCGGATGGTCAACCAGATGGCCGGATTCCAGCGGGCGTTCGACGCCTACGCCGCCGACTGCGCCAAGTCCGCCGACTGCCCGCTGGGCACCGACCCGGCCGGGTTCGTCGCCCGCTACCGGCAGTTGGTCGACCCGCTGGTGAGCCGGCCGGGCTACACCTCCGACCCGCGCGGGCTGAGCTACGCCGACGCCATCACCGGCACCGGCAACGCGCTGTACACCCGCCGCTACTGGCCGTATCTGACCAGCGGGCTGCTCGGGCTGCGCGACGGCCTGGACGCGCTGGACCTGCTGCTGCTCGCCGACGACTACGAGGGCCGCGACACCGAGGGGCACTACCGCAACCGGCGCGACGCGTTCCTGGCCGTCCGCTGCGTGGACGCCCCGTTCCCGACCGACCCGGCGGTGTGGGCCGAGACCGACCGGCGGATCCGTGCGGTGGCGCCGTTCCTGAGCCACGGCGAGTTCACCGGGTTCGCGCCGCGCGACGTGTGCGCGCTGTGGCCGGTGCCGCCGACATCGGCGCCGGGCCCGGCTGTCTCGCCCGGCCCCGGAAAGGTGGTGGTGGTGTCCACCACCGGCGACCCGGCCACCCCGTACGAGGCCGGGGTGTCGCTGGCCCGCCAACTCGGCGCCCCGCTGATCACCTTCGAGGGCACCCAGCACACCGTCGTGTTCAACGGCGACGCCTGTGTGGACACCGCGGTGCTGCGCTACCTCGTCGACGGCGTGCCGCCGCCCGGTGATCTGCGCTGCTGACCGGACGTGTCGCAGACGCAGCACGCGTGTAACACAGAATTAACAGCCGATGCCTAGGCTCGCCGACATGGATCGCCAGAAGGAGTTCGTGCTCCGCACGCTGGAGGAACGCGATATCCGGTTCGTCCGGCTGTGGTTCACCGATGTGCTCGGATTCCTCAAGTCCGTGGCGATCGCGCCCGCCGAGCTGGAGGGTGCCTTCGAGGAGGGCATCGGGTTCGACGGTTCGGCGATCGAGGGGTTCGCCCGGGTGTCGGAGGCCGACATGGTGGCCCGCCCGGACCCGTCGACCTTCCAGGTCCTGCCCTGGGCCAGCAGCGACGGCAAGCACCACTCGGCGCGCATGTTCTGCGACATCACCATGCCCGACGGCTCCCCGTCCTGGGCGGACTCCCGGCACGTGCTGCGCCGCCAGCTGGCCAAGGCCGGCGACCTCGGCTTCACCTGCTACGTGCACCCGGAGATCGAGTTCTTCCTGCTCAAGCCCGGCCCCGACGACGGCACCCCGCCGGTGCCGGCGGACAACGGCGGCTACTTCGACCAGGCCGTGCACGAGGCCGCCCCGAACTTCCGCCGGCACGCCATCGAGGCGCTGGAGATGATGGGCATCTCGGTGGAGTTCAGCCACCACGAGGGCGCCCCCGGCCAGCAGGAGATCGACCTGCGCTACGCCGACGCGCTGTCGATGGCCGACAACGTGATGACGTTCCGCTACGTCGTCAAGGAGATCGCGCTGGGCAACGGGGTGCGCGCCTCGTTCATGCCCAAGCCGTTCGCCGAGTACCCGGGCTCGGCCATGCACACCCACATGAGCCTGTTCGAGGGCGAGACCAACGCCTTCCACAGCCCCGACGACCCGTTGCAGCTGTCGGACGTGGCCAAGTCGTTCATCGCCGGCATCCTCGAACACGCCAACGAGATCAGCGCCGTCACCAACCAGTGGGTGAACTCCTACAAGCGGCTGGTGCACGGCGGCGAGGCCCCCACCGCCGCCTGCTGGGGCGCGGCGAACCGCTCGGCGCTGGTGCGGGTGCCGATGTACACCCCGCACAAGGCCGCCTCGCGGCGGATCGAGGTGCGCAGCCCCGACTCGGCGTGCAACCCCTACCTGGCGTTCGCGGTGCTGCTGGCCGCCGGCCTGCGCGGGGTGGAGAAGGGCTACGTGCTCGGTCCGGAGGCCGAGGACAACGTGTGGAACCTGACCCCCGAGGAACGCCGCGCGATGGGCTACAAGGAACTGCCCACCTCGCTGGGCGCGGCGCTGGCCGAGATGGAGCGCTCCGAGCTCGTCGCGGAAGCCTTGGGGGAGCACGTGTTCGACTACTTCCTGCGCAACAAGCGCACGGAGTGGGAGAACTACCGCAGCCACGTCACGCCGTACGAGCTGAAGAACTACCTGTCCCTGTAGGAAAGCCGGTACGTAAGGCCCGCTGAAGGCATGGTCGCCCACCCCGACGAGTGCGCTACGGTCGAGGACGTGGCGCCACCGACCACCGAGCGACCGAGACTTCCCAGCACGGGCCGGCTGGGTCTGGTGGACCCCCGCGCCCGGGAACATCTCGACCGCCTCGGCTGGAACACCGAGGACCACATCGAACTGCTCTGGTCGCTGTCGCGCGCCCCGGACGCCGACGCCGCCCTGCACACCATGGTGCGGTTGGCCGACGCGGTCGGCGACGGGTGGCCGGAGCTGCACCAGGCGCTGCTGAAGGACCGCAGCCTGCGCGGCCGGCTGTTCGCCGTCATCGGCTCCTCGCTGGCGCTGGGCGACCACCTCGTCGCCAACCCGGACTCCTGGCGGCTGCTGGCCGGCCGGGTCAGCCTGCCCGGCACCGCGCAGCTGCGCCGCGGCTTCGCCGAGATCGTCGACGCCGCACCGGATCCCACCGACACCCGGGCGCTGCTGCTGCCGCTGCGCACGCACTACCGGGACCGGCTGCTGGTGCTGGCCGCGCTCGACGTCGCCCCCACCGTCGAGGACGAGCCGGTGCTGCCGTTCGCCGCGGTCGGCGAACACCTCTCCGACCTGGCCGACGCCGCCCTGCAGACCGCCCTCGACATCGCCCGCCGGGTGGTGTGCGGCGACGCGCCCGCACCGGCGCTGGCCATCATCGCGATGGGCAAATGCGGTGCGCGGGAACTGAACTACGTCAGCGACGTGGACGTCATCTTCGTCGCCGAGGACCCCGACGTCGACGCCCTGGCCACCGCCACCCGGATCGCCGGCGAGCTGATGCGGTTCGCCTCCGAGACGTTCTTCGAGGTCGACGCCGCCCTGCGGCCGGAGGGCAAGCGCGGGCACCTGGTGCGCACGCTGGACTCGCACGTCACCTACTACCAGCGCTGGGCCAAGACCTGGGAGTTCCAGGCGCTGATGAAGGCCCGCCCGGCCGCCGGTGACATGGAGCTCGGCCGCCGCTACATCGAGGCGCTGATGCCGATGGTGTGGACCGCCTGCGAGCGCGAGGACTTCGTCGCCGAGGTGCACCAGATGCGCCGGCGGGTGGTCGAGTCGGTGCCGGCCGACCGGCGCGACCGGGAGATCAAGCTCGGCACCGGTGGGCTGCGCGACGTCGAATTCGCGGTCCAGCTCCTGCAACTCGTGCACGGCCGGTACGACGAGTCGCTGCGGGTGGCCGCCACCGTCGACGCGCTGGCGGCGCTCAGCGCCGGCGGTTACGTGGGCCGCGACGACGCCGCCAACCTCACCGCCTCCTACGAGTTCCTGCGGCTGCTGGAGCACCGGCTGCAGCTGCAGCGGCTCAAGCGCACCCACCTGCTGCCCGCCCCCGACGACGACGAGGCGCTGCGCTGGCTGGCGCGCGCCGCCCACGTCCGCCCGGACGGCGAGCACGACGCGCTCGGCGTGCTGCGCGAGGAACTCAAGCGGCACAGCGCGCGGGTGTCGCGGCTGCACTCGAAGCTGTTCTACCAGCCGCTGCTGGAGTCGGTGGGGCAGCCGGTGCACGGCATCACCGCCGCGATGTCCACCGAGTCCGCCGAACGGCAGCTGGCCGCGCTCGGCTACGAGGCGCCGCAGAGCGCCCTGGCCCACCTGGCCGCACTGACCGGCCACCCGGGCCGGCGCGGTCGCATCCAGAAGGTGCTGCTGCCCACGCTGCTGGACTGGTTGTCGGACACCCCGGACCCGGACCGCGGCCTGCTGGCCTACCGCCGGATCAGCGAGGCGCTGTCCGAGGAGCACCGTTGGTACCTGGCCACGTTGCGCGACGAGGGCGCGGTCGCCAAACGGCTGATGCGGGTGCTCGGTGTGTCGGCCTACGTGCCGGAGCTGCTGCTGCGCGCCCCCGACGTCATCCAGGCCTACGGCGACGGGCCGAACGGGCCCAAGCTGCTCGACACCGACCCGGAGTCGGTGGCCCGCGCGCTGATCGCCTCGGCGGGCCGCTACGACGACCCGGTGCGGGCCATCGCCGCGGCGCGTTCGCTGCGCCGCCGGGAACTGGCCCGCATCGCCTCGGCCGACCTGCTCGGCATGCTCGAGGTCACCGAGGTGTGCCGGGCGCTGACCTCGGTGTGGGTGGCGGTGCTGCAGGCCGCGCTGGACGTGGTGATCCGGGCCAACACCCCCGAGGGCGGGCCGCCGGCCCGCATCGCGGTGATCGGCATGGGCCGGCTCGGCGGCGGCGAACTCGGCTACGGCTCCGACGCCGACGTGCTGTTCGTCTGCGAACCCGTCGGCGGCGCAGCCGAATCCGACGCGGTGCGGTGGTCGGTGACCATCGCCGAGCAGGTCCGTGCGCTCCTGGGCACCCCGAGCGCGGACCCGCCGTTGGAGCTCGACACCGGGCTGCGCCCGGAGGGCCGCAACGGCCCGATGGTGCGCACCCTGGCCTCCTACCGGGCCTACTACGCGCAGTGGGCCCAGCCCTGGGAGGTGCAGGCGCTGTTGCGGGCGCACGCGGTCGCCGGCGACCCGGACCTGGGCCACCGGTTCCTGCTCATGGCCGACGAGACCCGCTACCCGCCGGGCGGGGTGTCGCCGGAGGCGGTGCGCGAGATCCGGCGCATCAAGGCGCGGGTGGACGCCGAGCGGCTGCCGCGCGGCGCGGACCCGAACACCCACACCAAGCTGGGCCGCGGCGGGCTGGCCGACATCGAGTGGACCGTGCAGCTGCTGCAGCTGCGGCACGCCCACCGGGTTCCGGGACTGCACAACACCTCCACGCTGGAGACGCTGGACGTCATCGGGGCCGCCGAGTTGCTGCCGGAGAGCGATGTGGCACTGCTGCGCGAGGCGTGGCTGACCGTCACCCGGGCGCGCAACGCGCTGGTCCTGGTGCGCGGCAAGCCCACCGACCAGCTGCCCGGCCCGGGGCGTCAGCTCAACGCGGTGGCGGTGGCCGCCGGCTGGCACAACGACGACGGCGGGGAGTTCCTGGACAACTACCTGCGGGTCACCCGCCGGGCCAAGGCCGTGGTGCGCCGGGTCTTCGGCGAATGAGGATCTACATCAGCCCGGCGTTCCTGCCGACCGCCGAGATCGTCGAAATTGCAAGAGCTGCAGATGAACTCGGCTACGACGGGCTGGGTGTGCCGGACCATGTGGTGAACCTGGAGACGCTGTCGACGCCGTACCCGTACACCCGCGACGGGCAACGGCGCTGGGAACCGTTCACCGACTGGCCCGACCCGTGGGTGCTGATCGGGGCGCTGGCCCAGGTGACCACCCGGCTGCGGTTCGTCACCACCGTCTACATCCCGGCGATGCGCGACCCCTACTCGGCGGCCAAGGCCATCGCCACCGCGGCCTGCCTGTCCGGTGGCCGGGTCGAGCTCGGCGTCGGGGTCGGTTGGTGCCAGGACGAGTTCGCGCTCATGGGGCAGCCCTTCGCGGGGCGCGGCCGGCGCACCGACGAGATGCTGCAGCTGTTCCGGCAGTTGTGGTCGCCGGGCTGGACCGAGTTCGCCGGCGAGTTCTACACCACCCCGCGGCTGGAGATGGAGCCCACGCCGCCGCCGATCCCGATCTACGCCGGTGGGCTGTCGGAGCCCGCGCTGCGCCGCGCGGCCCGCAACGACGGCTGGATCGGCGACCTGATCAGCACCGACCGGGCCATCGGGATCGCCGCCCGGCTGCGCCGGCTGCGCAGCGAGATGGGTTTGGGCATGGACGATTTCACGATTATGACGCCGCTGACCGACGCGATCGTCCGGGCCGACTACGACCGTGCCGAGGCGGCCGGGATCACCCACATCCTGACCCAGCCGTGGATGTTCTACTCCGGGCCCAAGGCGTCGGTGGCCGAGAAGATCGCCGACCTCGAGCGGTTCCGCAAGGACCTCGGCCTGGACTAGGGGCCCCGTCTTTCCCTCGCGGGAGGAGGGGAGGGGTCAGTCCGGCGGGACCGCCAGGTAGTGGCGGGACACCGGGGTGCCCTCGACGTGGCGGTACACGTGCTGCTCGATGAGCTGATCCTGACCGGTGAGCCGGGTGCGGTGCTGGTGCATGTGCTCGCCCCAGGACCGCACGATGAAGCTCTCCACGAACGTGCCCTCCTGCTCGACGCTGCGGTACAGCCGCCACTGCGCGGCGCCGGTGCGCTGCCGGGACCGGCCCAGCACCCGCATGGCCGCCAGGAACGCCGCCTCGTTCTCGGGCGCGACCCGGTAGGACACCAGCACCAGCACCGGCCCGTCCAGCGGTTCGGGCTCGAACACCAGGTTCGGCTCCGGCCAGTGCGTCGACGGGCGCAGGTCCAGCCGCCCGGTCTGCGGGTGCAGCGGCCACCACGCCAGGGAGACCGCGCACCCGGCCAGCAGCGCGGCGCTCACCACCAGGCTGATCACGCTCGAGGTGGCCCCGGCCAGCAGGCCCCAGGCCAGCGAGCCGATCGCCTGCCCGCCCATGAACACCAGCTGGTACACCGACAGGCCGCGGGCCCGTACCCAGCCCGGCAGGCTCAGCTGCATCGACGCGTTGAGCGTCGACAGCGACAGCAGCCAGGACGCCCCACCGACCAGCAGCGCCACCAGCACCGCGGCGAACACCGGCACCACCGCCAGCACCACGGTGGTGGCGGTGTAGCCGACCGCCCCGATCAGCAGCAGCGCGTTGTGGCCGAACCGGATGCGCAACCGTGACAGCACGAACCCGCCCAGCACCGCGCCAACCCCCAGCGCGCCGAGCAGCACGCCGTAGCCGGACGACGACAGTCCCAGCCGGTCGGCGGCGATCACCGGCAGCAGCCCCCACAGCGCGCTGGCCGGGGCGATGAACAGCCCGGTGCGCAGCAGGATGCGCCGCACCACGGGGGAGGAGCGGATGAACCGGCCGCCCGCACCCAGCGCGGCCAGCACCCGCTCCGGGGGCAGCTCCTGCTCGGGCGCCGGACGGCGCCACCACACCAGCACCGCCACGATGCCCAGGAACGACACCGCGTTCAGCGCGAACACCACGGTCGGCCCGGCCACCGCCACCAGCACCCCGGCGATCGCCGGGCCGATCGCCCGGGCCCCGTTGACGCTCATGCTGCCCAGCGCCGCCGCGGCCGGGATCTGCCGGGCCGGAACGAGATCGGGCTGGATCGCCTGCCAGGCCGGCGCGGTGAGCGCCTGACCGCAGCCCACCAGGAACAGCAGGGTCAGCAGCACCGCCGGGGTGGCCAGCCCGGTTCCGGTCAGCGACGCCAGCAGCGCCACCCCGGCGGCCATCGCGCCCTGGGTGGCGATCAGCAGCCGGCGCCGGTCGATGAGATCGGCCAGCACCCCCGACGGCAGCGCGAGCAGCATCACCGGCAGCGTGGTGGCGGTCTGCACCAGCGGCACCAGCACCGCCGCGCCCGGATCGGACACCAGCATCCACTGGGCGCCCACGGTCTGCATCCAGGTGCCCAGATTGGACACGAACTGGGCGATCCACAGCGCCCGGAACACCGGTGAGCGCAGCGGCGCCCACGTCGAGACCGGCGCGGTGGTCACCCGGCGGCCGTCACCGGCGCCGGCGGGCCAGCACCGCGTCGACCGACCACGCCCCGGCGCCGAGCACCACCAGCGCCAGGAAGAAGAAGCAGAACAGCACCGCGGGCTCGCCCTTGTTGGCGATCGGCCAGAAGCCGTTCGGCAGGTGCATCCAGAAGTAGGCGACGGCCATCTGGCCGGCGGCGACGAACGCCGCGGCCCGGGTGAACAGGCCGACCGTGATGAGCAGGCCGGTGACCAGCTCGATCAGCCCGGCCCACCAGAACGGCCAGGTGCCGGCCGGGATCGCCTCCCCGCCGGGCCAGCCGAACAGCTTCGCCGTGCCGTGGACGAGGAACAACAGCCCGAACACGATGCGCACGATCGACAGCACCGCGGGGGCGAATGCGTCGAGCCGGTCGTCCGGAGTCGTCGTCATCACCTGCACCTCACACTTCCAACAGCACCGTCACCGGGCCGTCGTTGACCAGTGAGACTTTCATATCAGCCCCGAACACGCCGCACTCGACCTTCGCGCCGAGCCGGCGCAGTTCCGCGGCGAAGGCGTCCACGAGCGGCTCGGCCACCTGGCGCGGGGCCGCGGCGTTCCAGGACGGCCGGCGGCCCTTCTCGGTGTTGGCGTACAGGGTGAACTGGCTGACCACCAGGATCGGGGCGTCGATGTCGGCCGCGCTGCGCTCGTCGTCGAGAATCCGCAGCCGCCAGAGCTTCTCGGCCAGCCGGGCGGCCTTGGCGGTGTCGTCGTCGTGGGTCACCCCGACCAGGGCGAGCAGCCCCTGGGTCGCGGGCCGGATCTCGCCGACCACGGTGCCGTCCACCGTCACGCTCGCCTCGGTCACCCGCTGCACCAGAGCCCGCATGCCGCCCATTGTGGCGGGGCGGGCCGGAAACCGAAGAAGCCGGGTGGCGAAAACGCCACCCGGCTCCTCCGGTTGGGGTCCGGCGCGTCGCGTCGGCGGGGCCGACTGGACGTCGCGTCGGCGGGGCCGACTGGACGTCGCGTCGGCGGGGCCGACTGGACGTCGCGTCGGCGGGGCCGACTGGACGTCGCG
>Ga0207747_1000120_pt1 | contig 92054 bp, 75 predicted proteins | sample HigsolmetaGSP11D_FD_184839 | JGI IMG/M metagenome (GOLD analysis project Ga0207747, IMG submission 184839) | High solid enriched microbial communities from the Joint BioEnergy Institute, USA - SP1-1-D (SPAdes) | ecosystem: Engineered > Bioreactor > SSF (Solid state fermentation) > Aerobic >...
TAAAGTGGCTCACAGGAGCTTCCTCCTTCTTGGTGTGTTGTGTGCAAACATCACTTTACCAAGGGAGAAGCTCTTTTTCTATATCCGCTTTTTCCAATTCCTACACCCACGGAGATTTTACACTAACGAAGCACAAAAACCGGCCAATGCATCAAACATGCTCTTCCAGCTCCCTCAGCCTCTTCAGCCATTCTTCCTTGCGGATCCACTCTTCCGTCGCCTCGACGAGCGTCTTGCCCTCCTCCCGCAGATCGTCCATGTACAGATCCGCCTTCACGGTTCCATTCGCCAGCACGATCGCCCGGTCGATGACATGCTCGATCTCGTCGATATGATGGGTGGAGAGGATGATCACGCCGTCATCCCTCATCCCGGATACCATGGCCTTGAGAAACTCGCGGCGCGAGAACGGATCCTTGCCGAGGAACGGCTCATCCATCACGAGATGCTTCGTCCGCTTGGCGAAGCCGGCGCAGATCTCCAGCTTCGACCTCTGGCCGCGGGAGAATGTCCGGATCTTCTCATTGGGGAGCAACTCGAAGGCATCCAGCATCCTCCTGTACTCGTCCATATCGAACCGCGAATAGTAGTCCGCGAGGAACTGGCCATACTCGAGTGGCGTCATGTCGCGGCGGAAGCTCCCCTCCTCCGTGATGTACGCGATGTCCTCGTAGCTCTCCGTGACCGGCCGGCCGTCGATCAGCACCTCGCCCTGCCTGAGCTCTCCCAGCCCTGCGATCGCCTTCAGAAGGCTCGTCTTGCCGCTCCCGTTGGCGCCGATCACACCCACGATCTCACCGTCATGAAACGCCAGACGGTCGATGTACAGGCGGAACGGCGAGGTGCGGTATGTCTTCCACAGCCTGCTGATCTCGATCATCATTCATCACCTCTCCCTGACATGCTCGACTCTTCATGCGGCTCTCAGCCATCTCGTCCGACCGTGCCGATCCCCAGCCGCTCGTATTCGCGATGGGCGATCGGGCTGTATCCGGCGTTCAGCGGACGATTCCTCGTGTAGATGAAGTCATCGTTCTGATCGGTGATCAGCTCGCCGCGATAGGTGAGCTCGCCATCTTCGAACACATAGATCATGAACCGGGTCGAACCCACGTAGTAATTCGCATAGGGAGCGTCATGTTCCATCGCCGCACGGACGGTCATCGCCGCCACCAGCTTGTCGCCAGTGTGACCCAGGGCCATCCTGCTGATCCAGGTCTCCCAGGACCCATCCGCAAACACCGGTTGCACTTCCTCAATCAGGCTGATGCCGTCGTCCGTCAGGCTGAAGCTCAGGAACGTAAACGCCGACTGCCCCGCTTCCAGCTCTTCGCCTCTCGGGAACGCGAGGCTGATCGTCTGGCCATCGGGATCGGCCGAGGCGATATAGGAGGGCGAATGCCGGCCTGCCTGGAAATCGCGCGCTGCGGTCTCGCCGAGCAGTTCCCCTGTCCGGCTGTCATAGCACCGGACGATCAGTCTATCCCGATCCTCCGTCATGATCAGCACGAGCTTGTCGCCCGCCGCCTCCAGCCCGAGCACCTCCAGCCCGCGCGAACGTTCGCCGTCATTGCCGCGCATATCCAGCTCGACGAGCTTCTCGGCCGCCTTCATCTCGTCGTCGAACCTGAGCCTGTAGATCGCATGGATCCCCGAATAATAGATTGACGTGGGCGTCACATAGTACATCCGTCCCTCGGCGCTCGCCAGCCCGTATTCGACCTGATTGCCGTAGCGGCCGTTTCCTCTCGCATCCAGGGCGCCATAAGATCCGCTGATGATGACCTGCTCCCTCTGATTCGGTCTGTCCAGCGGTTGCTTCTCGATCATCGTCTGATCCTCAAAATTCCACACCCGCCAGAGTGCATCACCGATGATCCGGCCAGGTATATATCGGGGCTCATCCCGATAGGCCTCGAACAGCTCCGTCTCATGCGCGACTCCGTCCGCTGTGACGCGAAAGCTCGTGCGGTGATAGGCGTCCAGGAGCTCGCCCCGGATCACGATGCCTTCCAGCGCGCGGCGATCTCCTTCCAGATCCATCAGTTCCCATCCCGCATCATCCGCAGCCGCGTGCAGGTTAGACGCGGTGAACACCAACACCCCTGCCGTGACCAGAAGCATCGGCACCAGTCCGTGCCGCCTGAGCCACCGGATCCATCCGGTTCGCTTCATTCTGTTTCCTCCTCCCCTTGCTTGCCTCACTGCCGCATCAGGCGATCGCCCCGCGGCGTATGAGATACACGCTGTGCCAGACAAAATAGACGATCAGAAGCAGCAGTGCCGTGCTCTCCGCGATCATCCGCTCCATCACATGGGACGCCGCATCCTGCTGCAGCACGATCAGGCACAGATCGACCCACACCCATGCTGCCGCCAGATTGAACACGTGGCCGATCCGGCGCTTCGCCCGCTCGCACAGGATCGCATGATAGAGGCCTGTGACAAGCGCGAGCAGCATGCTCGTCGAGCATAACGTCCCCAGCCATCCGAGGGGCATGATCAGCCGGAGGAAGGTGGAGCGGATGAAGGCGAGGAACATCCCGTTGTTCATCAGGTACCGCCCCTCCTCATAGCCGGATATATGATCGGCATAGATCGCATAGCTGACCTGCACCGCGATCACCTGAACCGCCGTAACGGCGAGCAAGCCCAGGATGCAGGCGATGATCCTGCTCACATAGACCCATTCCCTTCGGGTCGGCAGCGTCATATACGTATAGATCGCCTTGTTCCCCCAATAATCGGCATAGATCGTATAGATGAAAAAGCCGATCACGGACGCCACGGCCAGCGCGTACACCCAGACGCAACCGGCGACCATGTACAGATCCTCGAAGCGCCGGTGCACCGAATAGGCGTAGTAGCCCTTCACCTCGGTGCGCGTCAGCAGCAGTGACAGGATGAACATGCCGCCGCAGACGAGCGGCAGGAAACCGAGCCACCTCGCCAGCTGGTCATTCGTCAATCGATACAGATGCAGAAGCGACCTCCTCATCATCATCCCCTCCTGAAACTGTACTATATCACTAGTACAATGTAGGCATAGCAAAACCTGTCCTCCGTCCCTTCACTCCCACAGCTCGCTGATCAGATCGATCACCTGCTTGAATGACAGGCCCAGCTCACGTGCGGATGCGACAAATTCGCTGACCAGCTCCTGCGTCATCTCCGTCCGGATGCGGTCCAGCATCGCCTCATCGACCTCGATGACGCTGCCCAGCGTGCTGCTCGTGCGCACGTAACCTTCGTCCTCCATCAGCCTGAACGCCTTCTGCACCGTGTTGGGATTCACCTGCAGTTGCGCTGCGACCTCGCGGCGCGAAGGCAGCCTGTCGCCGCTTGTCGCATTCCCCCGCAGGATCTGCAGCTTGACGTGGGTGGCGATCTGCACGTACACCGGCTGCCGGGTCGTCAGCTTGAGCCCATAGAAATTCAGCACACGAGCCTCACCTGCCTCATCATGTATGCCAACGATTAATTGTATTATGCGACTAATACATTCAAATGTCAATAAGATGGCACCGGCCGATCAGCCGGTGCGGCGTGATGCGGCGGATGAACGCATGCGGCGAAGCGTTCGGGCCGCCTATTTGGCCAACATGATGTAAAACGTCAGCGGCATGAAGCTGAGGGCGAGGACGAACGTTGCTGCCGCGCCCGGCTTGCAATCATTCTTCCATAGCTTGCGGGCATACCGGAACGTATAATAGGTCAGGTAAGCATTGATGAAAAACATCGTCCACATGACGGCAGTCCTCCCATTCACTCTGCGTGCTTGTCGTTGACCGTCACCGGTTCAAACTGCTTGCCGAAGTTTTCGATTTCCACCTCGTAGACAACCTTCACTTCCGCACGCGGATATTTGCCGATGAAGTCATACCGGATGTAATCGTTCCACGTCCAGAACTTCTTCCTCACCTGGTTGTGCCAGTTGAACGGCTCGCTCCTGAATTCCTCCTGTGTGCGGCGGATAAAGTCCATCGTCTCCCTGGTCATCACGTCCTCTATCGTTCGTTCCAGCAACTCCTGATGGTCCAGATTCGTCACATAGTTCTCCATCCCTTCTGTCGACAGCAGCTGTCCGTACAGCTTCACCTTCGCCTCGATCCGCGGCACCTCTTCCGACACGTCGATTTTCAACTTTGCAGATTCCGTCTTCAGGAGCCGCACCGTCACCCGCTCCGTCTCCTTCAGCGGATCGGGGAAGGAGCTGATGACTGAATGAACCTTCTCCTCATGCCTGAGCAGCATGGCGTAACGCGTTTCCTGGCCATTCATGGTGCCGATCATCCTGCCCTCCTTGAGCACCGCCGAACCCATCATCTGCACCGGGTCCGCTTCCTCGGCGGGAACCTCTCCGGCACGGTACAGCGCCTCATTCTCGAAGATCTCATCCTCCAGCCGCTCGGTGGTCGCATAGATGACAAGATACAGCTCGCCGGCCAGGTTCTTCAGGTACCCGTTCAGGTTGGAATCCGGCACGACTGCCCGGATCGCCCATTGGTCCAGCATGTACTCATAATATTTGTGCGGCCGGGTCTCCATTCGCGGCTTGTTCTTCTTGATGAACGTCGCCGCCTCCTCCCTGCAGATGATCATGCTCATCTCGCGCCGAATCTCGGGAATGCGCACCAGGCTGGACACCGTCTTGTGAAACACCGGCGATCTGGCCATGGACTCGGAGATGATCAGCGTCTGCAGATGCGAGAAATCCAGCTGCCTGGGAATAATCGTATTGGCCAGCTCCCGCGCCGTGACCACATCGGTGGACTTGATCGATACGATATCCGTGGGCGGTTCCTTCTCCGCCTGGCCCCTGTCTGTCGAACCGACCTGCGGATTGGCGATCTGGAACGTCACATTGATGAAATTGCCCTCTTCATAGTCGAGCCCGAGCACGACGACGTGAGCGAGTCGCTCCACCTCCACGCGGTCCGCGCAACCCGCCAGCGCGAGCGACATCATCCCCATCGCTACAGTCAGCCATAAGCGCCTGATCACGACGAACGATCCCTCCAGAGCTTCAGTCCCCACAAGACGAATGGCAGCGCGAGATAAACGATCGACGCCGAGCTGATCACCATATCGCGTATTTCGTTGATCTGCACGACATTCTTGGGAAATCCGGACAACAGCAAACAGAGCCCGGTCAGCGGCAGGATCAGCGGCTCGAATTCGTGAATCCGGAAGGTCCTGGCGAACAGATAGGCCGTCAGATAGAGATAGATCGCGAAATGCATCACGGCGGTTATAATCCACAGACCCAGGAAGATCGCCTCGATGTGGGCGACCTGTCTGCCGAATGACGCCGCCCGCGTCAGCTGTTGGTAGGGAAAGGAGATGTGCTCGACGGCCGGATAATCGAACACCATGACGTAATAGGCGTTTAGCAGGACGATCACGAAAATGGACAAGCCGTAGCCGAGGAGCGTGCCTTGACGGAACGACCGATAGGTCGTCGCATAAGGAAGCATGAAGCACATGAGCACCAGCTCGGCATAGAGGGATGCGTGTCGCGGCGTTTCCTTGAGCAGGTCACCCAGTCCCGGACCCAGGAGGGGATACAGGTGCGACAGATTCATGTCCTGCCAGATCGACACCGAGAGCACCAACGAGATAAACACGACGAGTGACAGCAGCAGCCACGACGTCCTGCCGATCGTCTCAAAGCCGCGTTTGGCGACCAGCCAGCTGAACAGCAGAAAAAACAGGCACATGAAATAGAGGGAGGTCTGCGGGAAAAACAGCGTGTTCACGATGTCGATGTAGCTTCTCGTATGCAGTGCGGCGCTGATGAACAGCCAGACGAACATCCAGGCTACGATCAGTGTGGCGACCCATCTCCCGGTCAGATGAACCAACAGATCATACAGCCCCATGCGATACCGGCCCATCAATCTCAGCAGGACCAGGAACGGAATCAGCATGACCACTCCGATCATCAGGCTGAACAACCACGCTGCGTTCTGCGCATGATAGATCATCATATCGGGGGTCGTGTCGGTGGCTTTGATGCCGACCACCATGACGATCATGCTCAGTATTTCCCTTGCGCCTATCTTTCCGTCCGTAATCTGCATGGTACTCTAGTTCCCTTCTGGTTTATGCTGTTTGAACTTCTCCTTCGGACTCAGATTGGACGGCCTGAGCCATTGCTGGCGGAAGGCCGAGCGGGCGAACATGTCCCTCGAGGCAGGAAGTCTCGGCGCCAGCGGCGACATGAAGGGCACGCCGAAGGATTTGTACGACACCAGATAGGCGATGACGAAGGACATGTAGAGCGCAAGTCCGAAGAAACCGAACATATAGCCGAACAGGATAAACATGAACCTCTGTACCCGGATCGCGAAGTTCAACGTGATATCCGGGATGATGTAGGAAGCGAGGCCCGTGATGGCGACGATGATGACGAGGATCGGGCTGACCAGATTCGCATCCACCGCCGCCTGACCCAGGACAAGCGCGCCGACGATGCCGATCGTCGTGCCGATCGGCGCGGGGACGCGAACCCCCGATTCCCGGATCATCTCAAACGTCAGCTCCATGAAGATGATCTCGACCACGATCGGGAATGGCACCCGCTCCCGTGCAGCCGATATGGCCAGCATCAGGTCGGTCGGCAGCATCTCGACATGGAAGGTGGTGATCGCCACGTAGACGCCCGGTATGAGCATGGTGACGAGCATGGCGAACAGCCGGATGAGGCGCATGAAATTCGCGACAACCCAGCGCTGGTATTGGTCCTCGGCCGCGTGGAACAACGCCCAGAAGGTGATCGGGGCGATGAGCGCAACCGGCGAATTGTCCATCAGCACCACCACATGCCCTTCCTGCAGGAAGGCGGCTGCCCTGTCCGGCCGCTCCGTCAGGAGGATGGATGGCAGGAGCGAATAGGGCCGCTCTTCGATCGACTGCTCCAACAGGAACAGATTCGTCACCGCATCGCTCTCCACTTGTTCGATCCGCTTCCTCACCCTTTGTATGGTCTGATCGTCGGCGATATTGCGCATGTACAGCATGAGCGCCGTGTTCTGCTTGCGCTTGCCGAAGGTGATCTTCTCGCAACGCAGGTTGTGATCCTTGATATGCTTGCGGATGAGCGAGCGATTGACGTCCGTCGATTCGATGAACGCTTCCTTCGGGCCGCGCAGCACCTGTTCGACCTGAGGCATCTCCACGGTGCGGTATTCAAAGCCGGGCGTTTCGATGATGATCGCCCTGGAGCTCTGCGGGATGATGAGCACGGTGTTGCCGTGCAGCAGCGCATCATTCAGCTCCTGGTAAGTCTCGGATTCCTTCACGGCCAGGGAAGGCAACAGCTGCTGCTTGATGATATTGATTCGTTCGGCAGGCTGTTGCGCATCGAGCTGCTGATCGTTCTCGAGGCATGGCCGGATGATGGTGCGCTCAACCGCCTGCCCGTCAGCAGCTCCTTCCACATAGAGCACCGCCGCGTCCACCTGCAGCGCGCGGATGTGGATATGCCGGATCTTCAGGCTGTCGTTATCGGGGTAATCGAAGAGGTTCGCCAAGGTCTGAATATTCATCAGCATGTCGTCGGTCAATTGACCGTCGATGAAGGCTCTCATCGGATCCGATTCCGATTGCGCCGAGGAAAGTCCCGCGCGCGACCGGAGATAATTCCACGAACGGAATGCCATGCTCGCCCTCCTTTCCGCCAGGAGAAACCCGGCTATAGTATTACGTTTTCCAAGAATGGCGCATTTTACCCAAATGAAAAACACCTTGCGCAGCCGTCAGATCATGCAAGGTGTGCCTTCATGCTTGGTTCACTTGCTGCGCAAGGTCTTCAGCGCGCCTGCCCAGGCGTTCAGCTGGTCAAGCATCGCATTCAACGCCTCCGCATGATGGGGAGCGGGCTTGAACGTGGTGAAGTTTTCAAAGTCGGTAAACAGCGACAAGCCGACCTGCGCCCGCACGTCCGCCACCTGCAGCTCTCCCATGATGAGCCTGAGGTTCTCGACGGCGCGCGCGCCGAGGAAGCTGCCCCAGCTGACGAAGCCGGCCGCCTTGTTGTTCCACTCGTAGTAGATGAAATCGAGGGCATTCTTGAGCACGCCGGAAGTTGCGTGGTTGTATTCCGGCGTGCAGAACACGAAGCCATCCAGAGCCGCGATCTTCTGCGACCAGCGCTTCGTGTGCTCATGCTTGTAGTCCTGCGACATCGACGGGGGGACCGGCTCGTCATAGTTGGGGAAGTGATAGTCGGCGAGATCGACGATCTCGTATTCCGCGTCTCCACGCTTCTGCGCATGCTCATATACCCATCTGGCCACCTGTTCGGCCACCCGTCCGGGCCGCGTGCTGCCGATGATGATGCCGATCTTGTTCATGTGTCTGATCACCAGTCCTTCTTGAAATTGGGTTTCATCCAACTCCAAGTGTGCCCCGCGAGGCTGGCGACTATTCGGCCTGGCTCGGCAAGTCAGGCGTGACTATTGTCGAAATTGATTCGGGGTGTTCCGGGAGTCCGTATCAGGGGAGAACCGGATATTCGCCAAGAAAACGCTTGCATTGCGGCCGTATGGATTTTTATGATGAAGAAAGGTCGGATGACGTCACGTTTCGATTGGATTTCTATCATTCACCATTCAACAAAACAAAGGAGAAGTGGTCGTGAAGTCGTTCTTTTCTGTCGTATGGATGATCGTGGGTGGGATTGGACTCTTCATTCTGAACGGTGCTATGGGTTGGTTCCTGTCAGAAGCGGGAATCGGAAACATCGGTATGTGGGCCATGACCGTCATTCTGTGCCTGGTGACTGTCATTCTGTATCATCTCGTGATGAGGCTTCTGGTCCGCAGAAGCACTCCGGAGATCGCTGTGCGGGGTTCGTGGAGGGAAGCGCTGCTGGGCATCCTGGCCGGGGTGATCCTGTTTGGCGCCTCCGTGACGATCATCGTGGCCATGGGCGGTTACTCCTTCGAATGGATCAAAGATGCGGATACAGGTGCGATCGTGCAGTCGACGCTCCGGGCTGCTCTGAACGTCGCCGTACTGGAAGAGCTTGTGTTTCGCGGGTTCCTGTTTCAGGCGGTGCAGCGGATGGGAGGACAATGGCTCGCGCTTGCGTTCACCTCTCTTTTCTTCGGCGCCGCGCATCTTGGCAACCCCGGAGCCACGCTGTGGAGCGCCTTTGCCATCGCCGTCGAAGCAGGCGTGTTGCTGGGGGCGGCATATCTGTGGAGGCGCAACCTGTGGTTTGCCATCGGACTGCACTTCGCATGGAATGCCATCGTTGCCCTGATGGGGATCCCGGTGTCCGGTAACGAAGCCAGCGGGCTGTTCCGCGTCGATATGCGGGGCGCGGATCTTCTCACCGGCGGCGCATTCGGGATCGAAGGCTCGGTTGTTGTCGTCGCCATCAGCCTGCTGATCTCCGTACCGATGCTGGTCGCAGCCGCGCGTTCGCAGCCTCGGGCCGCTGCTCATGACCGCATGACGCTGATCTGATCCTCCTGCCCATGGGCCTGCCGGGGGTTCGGTCGTCCTCCCGCAGCCTGGGCGTGATTCGACATACGGATACCCGGCTGCACACAAAAGGCACCCTGTTCGGGTGCCTTCCCATGTCCTGCGGTCTTCACGCCGGCTCTCGCAAGCGGAATTTGCTCATCTCTTCTTCCAGCTTCCGTGCCATCTCCTTCAGTTGCTCGGAAGAGCTCAGGATCTGCTCCATGGAAGCCAGCTGCTCCTCCGCGGATGCGGCCATCATTTCCGCTTCGCTGGCTGTCTTGTGCGAGATGCTGGATACCTCCGCGATCGAGGCGGTCACTTCCTGCGTCTCGGCCGACATCTCCTCCGAGATCGCGGATACCTCCTGAATCTGGTCGTTCACGCGCTGAATATCGGCAAGGATGCGTTGGATGGCCGTCCCGGAGCGTTGGATCGATTCCATGCCCGCAGTCGTTTCCATGCCCATCGAATCCATGATCGCTACCGTTTGATCGATCAGGGAACGAATGACACCCAGCAGCTCCGAGATGGACTTCGCGGATCGCGTCGTATCCTCGGCGAGTTTCCCCACCTCATGCGCCACGACGGCGAATCCGCGGCCTTGTTCGCCGGCGCGCGCCGCTTCGATGCTGGCATTGAGGGACAGCAGCCTGGTCTGATTCGCCACTTGCATGATGGTATGGATGATATCATTGATGTGGGTCGAATGCTCGTCCAGTTTGGCGACGATCCGGGACGATTCCTCCTGGGTTTGCCTGATGCTCGCCATCTGCCTGACGGTATCCTCCAGCTGCTGAATGCCGTGCTCCGCATTTTCCGTGGTTTGCGCCGCGAGATTGGCCACGTCGGAGGCCGCTTCCGCGATGCGCATCACGCCGGTCGACATCTCGTTCAAGGCCGTCGCCATTTCTCGCACGGTTCTCTCCTGGATCGTCGTTCCTTCCGATACCCCTTGCAGGGAGGCGGCGACCTGCTGCATATTCCTGGTGGAATCCGAGGAGATGTCCGCCAGCTGCAGGGAAGACTGGAGAGTCGTTTCCGCCATGATGCGGTTGTAGCTGAGCACCCGGTTCATGGCGTCCTGCATGTCATTGAGGGCCGTTCCGACCAACCTCAGCTCATCCCGCGTCTTCAGCACAATCTCCTGCGAGAAATCTCCCCTGGCCATCGCTTCCGCTCGCTGCTTCAAGGTCCGAACGGTATCCATCACATTCAGGTAGAAGGCGATGTAGAAGATGACGACAAGCAGCAGACACCCGAAGGTAAAGATCATGGTGGCGTTTCGCGCATTGATCGCATCATCGATGCGATCCTCAAGCAGCTGGACCACACGCTCCAGGCCATGATGGAACAACTCCACAGCTACTTCGATCGCTTCCGTGCCCTTGGCAAAATAGGCGTCCGGAGCCATGTCCAGCACTGCCTTGTTGATGATCTCCGCATCAAGCAACCCGAGGAAATACTCGATGGATTGAGCCGCCTGCTCACCTGCAGTCAACAGCTCTTCCGTGTGTTCAGAGTCGTATTCGGCGATTTTGGCCAGCAGCATGTTGATTTCCGCCAGGGCTTCCTCGCTGATGCGGGATTCGAGCAACAGCTCCAGCCTGTCCTCCGCCGTCAAGGTTCGGGACGCAAGCACGCCGTTGCCGAGTCCGCGTATCCTCGCGGCCCCTTCGATCAGGGTGGGCAGTTCCTCAACGGTCATTTTCACCGTATAGAAGGAATTGATATCGGTGTCCAGCGTCAGACCGGATTCATCGGCGCTGTAGATCATCAGTTGCTTGATTTCATTCACCAATTGGGAATGGTGATTGAAGCTTTCGGATGCTGCCAGCCCCTCATATGAGGCCAGAAGGTGCTCCCATTCTTGCCTGACGGACATCCACTGCTCAAGTGCCTTGGAGGAATCCTTATTGTGGAAATCACCGTCAACTTGCTCCATCTTGGCATGGATTCCCTGCTGTTTCTCCTCAATCTTCGCCTTCGCATCCCGATTGCCGTTCAGATACCCGTTGACCAGGCCGCGGTGCTGTTGCACTTCCAGCATGATCTGCATAAGATCGTCGATCTGCTTCACGCCCGCCAATTCTATCCTCAGGTTCTGGATCTCCCGCTGTTCGGCCGATACCAGACTATACAGGCTGTACAGGACCGGAATCAGGAACAGCAAGCTGATCAGGATGAACTTTTGCGCATACTTCAGCCTCGAGATGACAAAGTCTCGATCGTTTTCGTGTGCCGTGTGAGGTATAGTAATAGTTAAAAATGGATCAGAACAGGAAGGTGGATTATGAGTTCCATCATCGTACCCATTGACGGCTCGCCCCAATCCCTCGATGCCTTGCGCTTTGCCTTAACGATGGCCAGGAATCACGGCGACGATCTGGTTCTTCTGAGCGTGCACAGCACCTCCCATGTGCTGGGAGAGCATATGCTTGGCGAGGCGCTGTCGATCATCAGCCAGGAATCCGTTTCCTATCGAACCAAGGTCAGAGTCGGCGGCAATCCGACCATCGAGATTCACATGGAAGCCAACGACCCGGACGTCCGTTGTGTCGTCATGGGGCTGCGCGGAGCCGGGAGCAAGGATCAATCCATCCGGACCCTGGGAAGCGTCAGTCAGGGTCTCCTGAAGATCGCCAACTATCCCGTCACGCTGGTGCCGCACAGCGTCAGATAAGGAAGGCAAGGGGACGGGTTCCTCCCGTCCTCTTGCCGGCAGCATGCCTGAACATTACAGGGCTCCCGTTCCAGGGGAGCCCTTTTCATATCCGGTCTGCGAATGGAAAGTTGAGCGGCAGGCAACCCGCAGACTCTTCATGCGGAGCCCTTGCGCATCCGGTCGGCGAACGGTAAGGCGCACGACGGGCAACCTGCGAATACTGCACGTGGGGGCCTTTCATATCCGGTCGGCGAACGAAGCCCATCAAAAAGGGGCGTCCATCCTGGACCCCCGCTGGTCTTTGCGATTGTGCAAGACAATTTCACCGAATTTCCAATCATAAGCCGTATGGAAGCCTTCAGCACATTGCTGCGAAGGCCAGGTCCACAGCCCTGTATGACCTGCCGCTGTTATCGATATGTCTGCACGTGGAGGCTGACGTGCCGCAGATAGTCGCGATCCATCTCATAGCCGATGCCCGGCCGGTCGGGAACGGCGATCTTGCCGGCTCGCACCGATACTTCCGGCACGATGATGTCCCGCTCCCAGTAACGGGAGGAAGCGGAGATGTCCCCGGGCAGCGTGAAGCCCGGCAGCGTCGCCAGCGCGATGTTGTGCGCCCGTCCGACGCCGGTCTCCAGCATGCCGCCGCACCATAACGGCACGCCGCGGGAGTGGCACAGATCGTGGATGCGAACAGCTTCCGACAGCCCGCCCACCCGTCCGATCTTCACATTCACCACCCGGCAGCTGCCCAGCATGATCGCCTTGCGCACATCCTCGCACGCAACGAGGCTCTCATCAAGGCAGATGGGCGTCCTGAGCTGTTTCTGCAGCTCCGCATGGTCGACGATATCGTCCGCCGCGAGCGGCTGCTCGATCATCATCAGGCCGAAGTCGTCCAGCTGCTTCAGGAGCGCAACATCCTCCAGCGTATAGGCGGAGTTCGCATCCGCCATAAGGGGAAGATCCGGGAAATGCGCGCGTATGCCGCGCACCAGTTCCACGTCATGGCCGGGCTTGATCTTGACCTTGATTCTCCTGTATCCATCCGCCAGGTATTGCTCGATCACCCGATACAGCTTCTCCGGCGTCTCCTGAAGCCCGACAGCCACTCCCGTCTCGATCTGCTGCCTGACGCCGCCGATCACCGTTGCCAGCGGCTGACCGCGCCGTCTGGCATAGAGATCCCATACCGCCATCTCCAGTCCGGCCTTCGCCATGTGATGCCGCCTGACGAAGGCGAACAGCGGGAGCACCTCGTCCGGATGAGCGATCTCGCAATGCAGCAGCGTCGGGATCAGATACCGCTCCATTATATGCCAGGCGGTCTCGACCGTCTCCTCGGTATACCATGGGGTGGCGAAAGCGACGCACTCTCCCCAGCCGGTCGCTCCGGATTCATCCCGTACCTCGACCAGGATCGTCTCTCTGTCCGTGTAGGCGCCGTAGGAAGTGGCGAAGGGTGATTTCAGCTGCAGGCATATGCGGTGTAGGGTAATCTGCTCAATGCGCATCACGATCCGTCTCCTGTTCGTTCCGGCGGCCCGCTCGCGCGGCCTGGTCCGGATATAGGCGCCAGGCCTTAGGGCGCGGCACCTCGCTCCTGTCTCCTGCATCTTTCTGCGTCTCCTTGCCGGGGCCCAGTCGTACCGTTCTCCTGCGTCCCTTTGCATGGGCCCTGCCGTAGCGTTCTCCTGCTTATCCTGCGTCTCTTGCACGGGCACGGCCGTACCATTCACAGCAGCTTCGACAGCTCGCGCCTCAGCAGCTTGCCGGCGGCATTGCGCGGCAGCGCATCGACGAAGCGGATCCGGGCCGGGTGCTTGTACCTGGCCAGCCTCGTCCGGCAATGATCGCGAAGCTGCTCCTCCGTAACCGACGCTCCCTCGGCCAGCCTGACGAAGGCTACCGGCACCTGACCCCAGCGTTCGTCGGCCATGCCGCACACACCTGCCTCCGCCACCGCCGGGTGGCCGAGCAGCACCGCCTCGATCTCGGCCGGATACACGTTCTCGCCGCCGGAGATGATCAGATCGCTTCTGCGATCCAGCACATAGAGGAAGCCATCCTCATCCACGTATCCGATGTCGCCGGTGGCCAGCCAGCCGTCCCTCAGCGCCTCGGACGTCGCGTCCGGGCGATTCCAGTAACCGCTGGTGACATTGGGACCGCGCACCTGGATCTCGCCGGGCACGCCCGGCGCTGCCGGCTCCCCGCCGTTCATGATGCGGATCTCCGACTGGAAGAGCGGCTTGCCGGCCGAGCCGAGCTTCGTCAGCATATACTCCGGCGGCAGCGTCACGATCTGCGATGCCGTCTCCGTCATGCCGTACGTCTGGTAGATCGGGATGCCCTTGTCGGCGCAGGCCTCAAGCAGCGGCAGCGGCGCGGGTCCGCCGCCGAGCAGCATGCAGCGGAAGCTGGCGGGGTACCTCGCCTCGCCCAGCCGATCGAGCATGCGCGCCAGCATGTTGCTGACGACCGAGACGATCGTCACGCCTTCCTCCATGATCGCGCGGTTGACGGCCTGTTCGTCGAACCGCTCATGGATCATCATCGGCATCCCGTAGATGACGCTGCGCATCAAGATCGACAGGCCGCTGATGTGAAACATCGGCACGGCCGCCAGCCACAGGTCGTCGCCGCTCATGCCGAGATTCAGCGCGGAGCCGATCGCCGACGCCCAGTGATTGCCGTAAGTGAGCATCACGCCCTTGGGACGACCGGTCGTGCCGGAGGTATACATGATCGTGTTGGTCTCCTCGCTGTCAATCGTCGTCACAAGCGGCTCGTCCGAAGGAGGCACATCCGGCAGTTCGGCCAGGGCGCGCACAGACAGGCCAGGCAGCTGGCCGGCAAGCTCTCCGGCCAACTGCCTGTTCGTTTCGTCATGGAGCACGCACCGGCACGAGCAGTCCTCGACCTGATAGGCCAGCTCATGGGCCGTGAGTCTCGTGTTGAGCGGCACCAGGACCGCTCCGGTGTAGTGGACGGCGTGCACCAGCTCCGCGACATGGATGCCGTTGCGGCACAGGAAACCGACACGCTCGCCCCTATGTATGCCCAGGCTGTGCAATCGGCGCGCCACAGCGCGGGCGCGCTCGCGCAGCTCGCCGAAGGTGAGCCGGTCGCCGCCGCAGATCAGGGCGATGCGGTCCGGCGTCAACGCCGCGCGCTTCTCCAGCCAATGCGTCATCAACATGCGCCGTACGCTCCTTGTCTCCTTCGTCGATCAGGGGAAACGCGGGAACCTGGAGAAATCCGGGCGTCTCTTCTCCTTGAAGGCGTCCCGGCCTTCCTTGGCCTCGTCCGTGGTGTAATACAGCAGCGTGGCATCGCCAGCGAGCTGCTGAATGCCGGCCAAACCGTCCGTATCGGCATTAAACGCGGCCTTCAGGAAGCGGATCGCCGTCGGGCTCTTCTCAAGGATCTCGCGACACCACTTGATCGTCTCCTCTTCAAGCTGTTCAAGCGGCACGACCGTATTGACCAGCCCCATCTCCAATGCTTCCTGAGCATTGTACTGACGGCACAGATACCAGATCTCGCGCGCCTTCTTGTGGCCGACGATGCGCGCCAGGTAACCCGCGCCATAGCCGCCATCGAAGCTGCCGACCTTCGGTCCCGTTTGTCCGAAGATCGCGTTGTCCGCTGCGATCGTCAGGTCGCACACGATATGCAGCACGTGACCGCCGCCAATCGCATAGCCTGCCACCATCGCGATGACCGGCTTCGGGATCGTTCGGATGAGACGCTGCAGGTCCAGCACGTTCAGTCTCGGGATCTGATCCTCGCCGACATATCCGCCGTGGCCGCGCACCTTCTGGTCGCCGCCGGAACAGAACGCCTTGTCGCCCGCGCCTGTCAGGATGATCACCCCGATGCTCGAATCGTCACGCGCGGCGATGAACGCGTCGTACATTTCCATAACCGTCTTCGGCCGGAACGCATTGCGCACTTCCGGACGGTTGATCGTAATCTTCGCGATACCGTCGTACGTCTCGTAGATGATATCCTCATAGTTGCCCTGTCTGACCCATGGTACTACCGACATCTTTTACGCCATCCTTTCCTGATCGATCGTTGAAAGAAAATCCATCACTATTGTATCAAAAAAATCCGCCCGTTCCACATGCACCGCATGCCCCGCATTCTCCACCTCGACCAGCCGGCAGTCCGGGATCAGCTCGCGCATGCGTCGGCCGATCTCGGTGAACTTCCCGTCCAGCTCGCCGACGATCAGCTGCACGGGCATCGCAAGCTTGGTCAGGCGATCCCACCACGAGGGCTGCGCACCGGTGCCCATGCCCCGGAGGCTGCCCGCGAGCCCGCACGGGGAGTTGGCCTGGCGCTGACGGCGGATCGCCAGGCGCACATCCTCCGGCAGGCGGCGCATCGAATGGAACAGCGGGATGTTCTCCCAGTAATCGACGAATCGCTCGATGCCTTCCCGTTCGATGCGCGCCGCCAGCGCTTCGTCGCTGCGCACCCGCTCCGCCCGCTCCTCGGCCGTGGCCAGCCCGGGCGAGCAGCTCTCCAGGATGAGCGAGCGCACGCGCTCCGGCTGCATCATCGCGAAGGACAGCGCGAGCCGGCCGCCCATCGAGTAGCCGAGCAGATGCGCTTGCCGGACTTCCAGCTGATCGAGCAACTGCGCAAGATCTCTGACGGCGCATTCCGTCGAGTATCGCGTCGGGTCCTGCGGCGCATCGCTCTGCCCGTGGCCGAGGACATCGACGGCGATGACGCGGAATCGCCTGCTCCACGACGGCAGGAAGGGCCGCCATGTCGAGGCGCTTCCGGTAAAGCCATGCAGCAGGAGCAGTGCCGCGCCTTCACCCGCCGTTTCCACGTGATAATGGACTCCGTTCACCTGGATCCGCATGCCTTTCCCACCTCCCTCGTCCGCTGTAAGCAGATGTTTTCTGCTTACAGGCGTCTCCGGCTGTAAGCCGATTTTTCCTGCTTACAGACGTCTCGCGATCGCACTTCCGGCTGCAAGCAGATGTTTCCTGCCTACAGGCGAACCGACGTGCAGTCTTACCTGTTCTCACGTACTTTCAACCGGTCTCTGAACCCGTCGAGGGGCGATACCCCCACCGGGCGGCTTTTTCCAGAGCCCGCAAGCTGCGGCGCCGATCCCGGTCACCTGGGCGCGGGCAGCTCCAGCCCCGCCAGTCTGGCGTACATGAGTTGCCAGATTCGCCGATGCTGCTCCACAATCGACCAGCGGTCGGTGCGCAGCTCGATCAGCTGCAAGCCGCCCTCATCCATCGCCCGCCCTACCGCGGCGCGGAACGCTTCCCAGGTGTCGACCCGCGTGAACCTGCCGCCATACATGGCTGCGGCATGGGAGTAATCCAGGCCAAGCGGCGTGCCGAACAGTTCCTCATAATGCCGCTTCAGACTGGCCTGCGGCAGGAAGGAGAAGATGCCACCGCCATCGTTGTTCACGATGATGATCGTGATCGGCAGCCCGTGCAGCCTGGAGGCGAGCAGCCCGTTCATGTCGTGGTAGAACGACAGGTCGCCGAGCACGAGCACCGTTCGCTCACCGGCTGCGCTGTAGCCAAGCGCCGTGGAGATGAGGCCGTCGATGCCGTTGGCGCCGCGGTTGCAGGCGATGCGGATGCGTCTGTCGCTCGCGGCGAAGAACGTGTCCAGGTCGCGGATCGGCATCGAGTTGCCGGCGAACAGCACCGTCCCGTCAGGCAACAGCTGCCGAAGCTCGGTGAAGATGCGGCCCTCGAACAGGCCCTCCGCCTGCTCGACGCCTGCCTCAAGCGCCTGTCTCGTCTCGCTGTTCAGCCGCTGCCACAAGTGCAGCCACTCCCCGTCTCGCCGCATCCCCCGCTCCGCCAGTTGCTCGGTCAGGCTGCGGCACAGCTCGCCCGCATCGGCGAACAGCATATCCGAGGCCAGCAACGTCGGATCGCGCCAGCCCCCCTCGTCCACGACGATCAGACGGCTCGTCCGATGGCGCTGGATATATTGCAGGAGCGGCTTGGAGACCGGCATCGCCCCGAGGCGGATGATCACATCCGGGGCCAGGGCTTGCGCGGCACGCTCGTCTCGCAGGAAGGCATCGTACGCGTCCACGACCACGTCGCGGCGATGGGAACCTCCCCTCAGCTGGGACAGCGGGTCCGCCAGCAGCGGATAGCCGAGCAGCGCCGCCAGCTCCGACGTCGCTTCAGCGAGCGCCGGCTCGTCGATCGGGCCGCAGACGATGATGCCGCGCTCCGTCGCCGCCAACTGTTCCGCCAGCTTCTCCAGCGACGTCCGGTCCAGCCGGGCAGTGGCTTCTGGGGCAGCAACGTAGGCTCTTCCCTCCTCGCGTCCGGCGCCAAACAGCTGCGGATGCTCCAGATCCGGCAGCAGCGGCTCGCGCAGCGGAAAGTTCAGATGCACCGGACCGCCCGGCTTGCGTGCCGACTCGATCACGGCCCGGGACGCGCAGAAACGGGCATGGCGAAGCATATGCTCGTCCGCTTCCGGGATCGGCATCTCCATGAACCATTTCACATGATCGCCATACAGCCCGATCTGCCGAATCGTCTGAGGCGCCCCAACTTCGCGCAGCTCATGCGGCCGGTCCGCGGTCAGCACGACGAGCGGCACGCGCGCCACATGCGCCTCGGCCACGGCCGGCGCGTAGTTGGCCGCCGCGGTACCCGAGGTGCAGAGCAGGGCCACCGGCTCGCGCCTTGCCTTGGCCAGGCCCAGCGCGAAGAAGCCCGCCGAACGCTCGTCCACATGCATCCACACGCGCAGCTCCGAATGCTCCGCTGCCAGCACGGCGAGCGGCGTGGAGCGCGAACCGGGACTGATCACGATATGGCGCAAGCCGGAGCGCGCGAGCTCGTCCACAAAAGCGCCAAGGTATAAGGTTGATCCTACTGTCAAGCCACTCTCTCCTCTCCGTCAGGATGCAGATTCCGAATCGAGCGCACCAAGCGCGGACAGCATCGGCCTGAACTTGAGCGCCGTCTCCTGATATTCACTGGCCGCCACCGAGTCGCCCACGATGCCGCAACCGGCGTACAGCAAGGCTTCCTTGCCGCTTACGAGCGCGGAACGAATCGCCGCGGCGAACTCCCCGTCCATCTGCAGATTCAGCCAGCCGATCGGCGCCGCATACCAGCCCCGATCCATGCGTTCCAGCTCGCGGATCGCCTCGATCGCGGCTTCGCGCGGCATGCCGCCCAGCGCAGGCGTGGGGTGCAGCGCCTCGATCGCCTGCAGCAGCGTCACGCCCTCTCTCGCCCGTCCGGATATCGGCGTGAGCAGATGCTGCACATCCTTCAGGCGATAGAGGATCGGCGCATCCGGAAGCTCCACGCGCTCACACAGCTGCCGCATCGCGTCCCTGATCATCTCGACAGCCAGCGCATGTTCATGCAGATTCTTCTCGTCATGGAACAGGAACTCGCCGTACTGCCGATCCTCTTCATCGGTCTGCCCGCGTCCGATCGTGCCGGCCAACGACAAGGTGCTGAGTCGCCCGTCCTTGCTCTCGACCAGCCTCTCCGGCGTAGCGCCAACGAAGCAGTCCGGGCCCGACTCGATCGCGAACACATACGTGTTGTTCTGCTCGCGCAGCAGCCTGCCGAGGATCTCGCGCACATCAAACGGGCGATCCGCATACAGCTTCATCTGCCGTGCCAGCACAACCTTCCGCATCTGACCGTCACGGATCAATGCGGCTGCCCGTTCCACTGCATGCATCCATTCGATCGGCGCTATTTCTTCCTTATATATATGCTTCTCCGCTTCAATGGCCGGGGGAAGCTCTTCTCCCGCGCCCGAGAGCTGCTCGATGATGCGCAGATCGTCCTCCCATGCCGCGTCGATGCTCTCATGCGCCTCTTCCCGGGAGATCAACCTGCTGATCGTCACCCAGGTTCGTCCTTCATATTCGGTCCACATGATCTCCGGCAGCACGAACCTGGTATGCGGATAGTGTTGCCATTCCTCCGACTTTGCGTTCAACGGATCAAAGGAGAAGCCGCCGAACAGGTGAGGTCCCGTATAGGCCGGAGCCTCTCCCTGGACGATGCAGCCGCGGGTTGCTTCCCGCCATTGCCGCTCCACCTGCCCGAAACGCTGCCCGACATCATCCGCCTCGATCTGCAGCGCGCAGCCGAGTCCGGCAAGAGCCAGCTTGCGTCCCGGTTCGGACCAAAAAAAACGGGTCCCGTAGAACCTCTTATGCTCAAATGAAAAAAGGGACGGCAAATGCGTCCTGCGCACCTCAAAAACCGTGCACACCAGCACGTCTCTTCCGGCGTTGAAAGCCCGCTGCCTTCCCTTATCTGCCAATATGCGTAAATGATCTTGTATCAAGCCGTTAGCCACTGATTTTCACCCTTGTCATAACCTAGCGCACAAAATCTGTATTAAGAATACACCCCCGCCTTCGGAACGTCAACTTGTGGAAGGCTTCGGAGCGTTGACACTTGATCGCTCTTCCCCTACACTTAACTTGGGTTATGGTGCAACCACAATTCTGATAGATAAGGATGGAAGCCGTCATGCAAATCGAACTGCAAACGAAGACCGCTTCGAACGTATGGTGGCGCTTGATGAGACCGCATACGCTGACCGCGTCATTTGTCCCGGTATTTATCGGGTCGGCGATGGCGCTGTTCGATCATCAGCTCCGCTTCCCGCTGTTCCTGGCCATGCTCGTGGCATCGCTCCTGATCCAGGCAGCCACCAATATGTTCAATGAATATTATGATTATATAAGAGGTCTGGATACGAAGGATTCCGTTGGCATCGGCGGCACGATCGTCCGCGACGGGGTCGCTCCGGCCACGGTTCGCAACCTGGCCATCGCCTTCTATGGCATATCGGTCCTGATCGGCGTCTATATCTGTATGGAGAGCTCGTGGTGGGTTGCCGTAGCCGGCATCCTCTCGATGCTGGTCGGGTATCTGTACAACGCCGGCCCACTGCCGATCGCCTCGACGCCGCTTGGTGAACTGTTCTCCGGCTTTTTCATGGGTCCAGTCATCATCATGATCACTTACTATATTCAGACCGGCAATCTGACGATGGACTACTTCTATGTCTCGCTCAGCATCGGCCTCCTCATCGGGGCGATCAACCTGTCGAACAACATCCGCGACCTGGACGGAGACAAGGAGCACGGACGCAAGACGCTGGCCATCCTGCTCGGCAGGCCGCGCGCGATCAACCTGCTCGCCTCGATCTTCACGATGGCTTTCCTGCTCATCGTCGCGTTTGTTATCCTCGGCATCGTCACGCCGTGGGCGCTGCTCGTTCTGCTCAGCATACCGAAGGCCGCCCAGGCGGTGAAGCTGTTCCGGGGCAAGTCGCTCGCCTATGAGATGATGCCGGCGATGAAGGCCACCGCCCAGCTGAACACCATCTTCGGCCTGCTGCTCACGGTTGGATTGGTCATCGGATATATCAGCGGCCTGAGCTTCTGATGAGAACAGCCTGACGAAGCCCGTGCAAGGCGGGGCCCGACGATGGTAGCCGGCGGATGGAGCGGGATGGAGCGGCTTCATCATACCGGAACTGCGCCGCTAGGAATCACGTTCCGCCTGCTTCCGGTCATCCGAAGACCGAGCCGTAACCGATTGAACCCATGTTGTCCAGATGGCTGTAATGATCTTCGTCGTTGGGAGTGGAGAGTACCCCTCCCAGCCGTAATGGAACGTCGATCCGCTGTTTGTGGTCAAACGGCCATTTCCTCAAGGTTAACGGAACGTCAGTGCGCTATCGGGTGATTTTGGTCGATTTTCTTGACCGATATGGTTCCATAACGAATCCACGTTCCGTCAGCGTCAGGCCATCCGATCAGAAGCAACAATCGATGGAAACCGCAGTTTTTCCAGATCAGCAACAACAGAGGTGAATCTTATGGATCATCGAGGCACGATCCTCGAAGCGCTGGGCATTCAGGTGGTGCATGCGGACTCTGACCGGGTCGTCTGCACGATGCCCGTCGACGAGCGCACCAGGCAGCCAATGGGCGTGCTTCACGGCGGCGCGTCCGTCGTGCTGGCCGAGACGGCGGCCAGTCTGGGCACTTATCTGCAGATCGACCATGAGACCGAGATGTCCTTCGGCATGGAGATCAACGCCAATCATGTGCGCAGCGCCTCCTCCGGGACGGTTACCGCAACCGCTGTTCCTCTGCACAAGGGCCGAACTTCGATGGTGTGGGATATCCGGATCACCGATGAGCAGGGCAGGCTCATCTGCGTCTCCCGCTGCACGGTGGCGATCGTGAAGAAGCGCGGGAAGAATGAAGCCGGAGATACGCTCGAACACATAACCGAACAAATGGCAACCGCTGCCGATTCGAACCCAGGCGGCGCATGAGATTACCAGCGGTCAGGAATCTGGCCGCTGTTCCTGTCTGCCAACGATGAAAGGAGCTTGCGATCATGTACCTCGTCACAGCTGAACAGATGCGGAAGCTGGAAGAAAGGGCGATGTCCGACTCCGGACTTCCTTCCCTCGTTCTCATGGAGAATGCGGCCCGCGCCGTCGCCGATGCCGCGATCCGGATGGATCGGCCCGATCGGCCGATGAAGCGTTGGGCCGTGCTCGCCGGCAAAGGCAACAACGGCGGAGACGGCATCGCAGCCGCCCGGCATCTGACGGAGGCCGGATGCAGCTGCGAGATCATCCTCGCCGTGCCGCCGGAGCAGCTCGGCGCCGATGCCGCGCTGCAGCTGAAGGCTGCGCGCAGCTTCGGGATCCCTGTCCAGGTCTTCTCGCCGGGAGCGACTCCCTGGCATCGATATGACGGCATCATCGATGCGCTGCTCGGCACCGGGACTGCCGGGGCGCCGCGCGAGCCTTACGCCTCGATGATCCGCGAGGCGAACGACAGCGGACTGCCGATCGTCGCCGTGGACATCCCAAGCGGCCTTGATGCGGATAGCGGCAAGGTGTACGAGCCCTGCATTCGCGCTGTTCAGACGGTGACCTTCGCTTGCAGCAAGGTCGGCCTCGCCCTGTACCCGGGCAAGGAAGCTGCCGGTACCGTCACGACGGCGCCGATCGGCATCCCCGAGCAGCTGGCCGAAGCGGAAGGGGTGCGCACCTGTCTGCTCGACGAGCGAACGATCCGCCGCAGGCTGAGGGTCGATCCGGCCCTGCCCAGACAGGCGGATACGCACAAGGGCACCTACGGCCATCTGCTGGTCGTCGCCGGGACGCTGAACATGTCCGGCGCCGGGCTGTTGTGCGCCAGCGCCGCGCTCCGTGCCGGATGCGGCCTCGTCACATGGGCGCTGCCATCGGCGCTGGCCGGTCACGTGATCGGCCGCGTGCCCGAGGTGATGCTGGCGCCCGTGTCCGGCAATGCCAATGGATGCTGGTCAGCGGAGACAGCGGACGAGCTGGCGCGGCTGTTCGCGGGGCGAGACGCGCTTGCCATCGGTCCCGGCCTTGGCCGTTTCGCCGATGACACCGCATGGCTCAGGCGAATCTGGGAACTGAGCGGCGAGGCAGGGTTGCCTCTGGTGCTTGATGCCGATGCGCTGAACATATTGGCCGATGCGCAGGATATCGCGAGCTGGACGAGACGGTCTGCGGAAGCTCCGGTGATCGTGACGCCTCATCCCGGAGAGATGGCCCGGCTGTCCGGATTGACCACCGCCCAGGTGCAGGAGAACCGGCTCCGGGTGGCGCGCGACTACGCCGCCAGGCACGGCGTGTACGTTGTGCTGAAAGGCGCCGCCTCGATCGTCGCCTGCCCGGACGGGACCGCCTATGTGAATACGACCGGCAATCCCGGCATGGCCACCGGGGGGGCAGGCGACGTGCTGACGGGCATCATCGGCGGCTTGCTGGCACAGGGCTGGACGGCGGAACAGGCAGCCGCTTTCGGCACGTGGAAGCACGGCCTGGCTGGCGATCTGGCCGCGCACAAGCGCAGCGTCACAGCCAGCCTGATCGCCTCGGACATCATCGAACAGCTGTAAACGGCTGCTCACGACTGCTTCGGCACGCCTGAGAGAAGATTTTTCGTCTCTCACGCTGCTTTCACTTGTAAAAAAAGAGGGCTGCATGCGTCAGCCAGTGGTCATCACTGGCTTTCGATGCAGCCTCCTTTTCTGTTACTACTGCTCCGGAGCCGGCTCCAGCTTGAAGGCCCGTTCCAGATCGCGGATGCGATCCATGTCGATATGAACGATGTCGCCAAGCGCTCTCGCCATCAGGATCGACTTCGCGCTGTACTCCGCCACTTCCAGACGGTCGAAGGCGTTCAGCAAGCTCTGACCGGTCACGATGAGGCAGTTGTTCTTCACGAGAGCGATCGGCGTGTGCGGCTTGAAGATCGCCGCCGTCTCCGCCGGGCTGTTGTACACGGCGTCAAACGGCAGCTTCGGCGTGCCGCGCAGCAGGATGTAGCTCTCGGGGATCGTGCGCGAGTCGAAAGCCAGATCCGTCACCGCAAACGTCATGATGTTCGGCGGATGGGCGATGATGATCGACTGCACATGCGGATGTTGCCTGTAGATCTCCTGGTGTAGCAGCCAGGACTTGCTAGGCGCCGTGCCGCGCGGCTTGCGGCCGTTCCGGATCGCGATCAGGTCCTCCGCCTCCATCAGCTTGCGGTCCACGCCGTTGGGCGTGATCAGGAAGTTGTCCCCGTCCAGACGATGCGAGAACGTCCCCTGCGTGCTGTTGAAGAGCCTCTGGTCATAGGCGCGGCGGATGAACTTGATCATGTCCCTGCGCAGCCCCCGCTCCTCCGTCGGCACGCTGCCCGGATCGTAATCCTCGATCGGAACCTCGCCCTTGCTTCTGACCACTTCATAATCCTCATCCGTCAGCACGATCGGCTGACCGTATCGGGAAGCCTCGATCTCCAGACGAGCGCAATAGTCCAAGGTCTCAAACACCTGAAACGCCTCAAACAGATCCTCAGCGCCAACCACGACCCCGTGATTCTCCAGCATGACGGTGTTGATGCCGCGGGCAAACACATCAGCGATGTTCTGCCCAAGCTGCTCGCTGCCCGGAAGCGCATACTCGGCGATGCCGATCTCGCCGCACAGCTTGCGTTCATCAGGCAGCAGCCGCGTATCCGGAATCTTGCGCACGATGCTGAAGGACACGAGCGCCGGTGGATGCGCGTGCACGATCGCGCGAAGATCAGGCCTTGTCTGATAGATCAATGCGTGAAACGGATACTCGCTCGACGGGCGATGATTGCCCACGATCGTGCCGTCCGCCTTCACACATACCATATCAGCTCTTGTCAATTCCCCCTTGTCGATGCCTGCCGGGGTTATCCAGATGTCCCCGTTCGCATCTCTGATCGACAGATTGCCGCCGGAGGTGGTTGTCATGCCGTATCGGTAGATGCGTTCCATGAACATCAGCAGCTGATCTGCCGGATGCAGGATAGCGGTTTTCATGCTGTTCGCCTCTTTCTGTTTTTTCCCCCATCATAACACAGGTCACGCGGGCAAAGTATGACAATTTACCGGACTTTTTGGTCCTTAACGCTTGTTCATGTGACTCGGATCGGAGCCTCTGCGGCGGTTCTTGTTCAGCCGATTGATCGCTTCCATCTCGTCATCCGCCAGACTGAAGTCAAAGACGCGGAAATTCTCCTCGATGCGGGAAGGGGTGACCGACTTCGGGATGACGATCGAGCCTTCCTGCAGATGCCAGCGCAGGATGACCTGGGCAGGTGTCCTGCCGTGCGCTTCCGCGATCCTGACGATCGTCTCGTCGCGCAGCACTTCGCCGCCCTGTTCAAGCGGGCTCCAGGACTCGACGAAGATGTTATGCCTGGCACAGAACGCCTTGAGCTCCTTCTGGGTCAGATAGGGATGACATTCCACCTGATTGACGACCGGGACGACCTCGCACTCCGCCATGAGCCGCTCCAGATGCTCGATGTGGAAGTTGCAGACGCCGATGGCCTTCGCTCTGCCTTCCCGATAGATGCGCTCCATCGCCTTGAATGTCTCAACGTATTGGTCATACATCGGAGTGGGCCAATGGATCAGATACAGATCGATGTAATCAAGATCAAGTCTCTTCAGGCTTTCATCAAATGCGCGCAGCGTATTGTCATAGCCGTGATCGCCGTTCCACACCTTGGTGGTGATGAACAGCTCCTCGCGCGGCACCTGCGACTGCTTGATGGCTCGGCCGACGCCTGCTTCATTCTTGTAGATCATGGCCGTATCAATCAGCCGATACCCGACCTCCAGCGCCTTGCTGACGGCAACCGTTGCCTGCTCGTCGGGCACCTGCCACACCCCGAAGCCGAGCTGCGGCATCTTCAGACCATTGTTCAGTGTGACGTATTGCATCTTGTCTTGCTCCTCCTCCGCATTATGTATTGGGATGAACGGCCGGATGCATTACCAACCCCATCCGTCTGTGGTCATCATAGTTCACGTCGCCGCGCCAAGTCAAGCCGCACGGAACAGCACGGACAGGCCGGCGCACCCATCATGTCCCCGGATCGCCGATATCCGGCATCACCCGGCCTCGCTCCTGTCTCCATCATCCAATCGCATCATGCATCGGTCCAGTGAAGTTGAGGAGCCCTTCCGGTAATGGCCAAGCCATCCGATGACGGGCCATCACCTGCACGGACAGTCCCGCATAGAAAAAGATCGGGATGGAAACCTGCTGTCTCCTCCCCGATCCCGGGTGCAGGGATGCTCCCTGGCGGCACGGCCGCCTGCATGGAGCGATCCTCCATATCGTTTGTTGTCAGATGATGTCCGAATCAGCCCTGGCCGCTCGCCGCTTCCACTTCGCTCATCGGAATGCCAAGCGCTCTGGCCACTCCTTCGCCATAAGCGGGATCAGCCTTGTAGCAGTTGTTGATATGGCGCAGCTGAACTTCCTTCGTCGTACCCTGCATGGCGCGAGCCGTGTTCTCGAACAGCCGCTGCTGCTCATCCGGCTTCATCAGGCGGAACAGCTTGCCCGGTTGCTCGTAATAGTTGTCGTCGTCCTCACGGAAGTTCCAGTAGCTGGCTGCACCGAACAGATCAAGAGGCGGTTCCTGATGCTCCTTGCTGTCCTGATGCACGCCGTAACTGTTCGGGCTGTACGTGATCTGATTCGGTCCGCCGACGTTCGGATGCAGGATCCTCATCGCGCCATCCCTGTGATACGGGCAGAAGTTCGTGGCCGCCTTCGGATAGTTGACCGGGATCTGCCAGTAGTTGACGCCGAGGCGGTAGCGCTGCGTGTCGCCATAGGAGAACAGGCGGCCTTGCAGCATCCGGTCAGGCGAGAAGCCGATGCCCGGCACGATGTTCGCCGGCGAGAAGGCGGCTTGCTCGACTTCCGCGAAGTAGTTCTCCGGATTGCGGTTCAGCTCGAGAACGCCCACTTCGATGAGCGGGAAGTCCTTCTTGTACCACACCTTCGTCAGGTCGAACGGGTTGTAAGGCATGTTGTTGGCCTGCTCTTCCGTCATGACCTGGATGTACATCGTCCATTTCGGATAATCGCCGCGCTCGATCGCTTCGTACAGATCTCTCTGATGCGTCTCGCGATCCTTGCCGATCATCTTCTCCGCTTCCTCGTCCGTCCAGTTCTTGATGCCCTGCTGCGTCTTGAAGTGGAACTTCACCCAGACGCGTTCGTTGTTCGCATTGTACATGCTGAACGTGTGGCTGCCGAACATGTGCATGTGGCGGTAGCTGGCCGGGATGCCGCGGTCGCTCATGACGATCGTGACCTGATGCAGGGCTTCCGGCAGGCTGGTCCAGAAATCCCAGTTGGCTTGCGGGTTCTTCATGTTCGTCTTCGGGTCGCGCTTGACGACGTGATTAAGGTCCGGGAAACGCTTCGGATCGCGGAAGAAGAATACCGGCGTGTTGTTGCCGACGAGGTCCCAGTTGCCATCCTCCGTATAGAACTTGATCGCCGTGCCGCGAATATCGCGTTCCGCATCAGCCGCACCGCGTTCGCCGGCCACCGTCGAGAAGCGGATGAAGACTTCCGTTTGCTTGCCGATCTCGGAGAACAGCTTCGCCTTCGTATACTTCGTGATGTCGTTGGTGACGGTGAAGGTGCCGTAAGCGCCGGATCCCTTGGCGTGCATGCGGCGTTCCGGGATCACCTCACGGTCGAAATGGGCCATCTTCTCGAGAAGCCATACGTCCTGCAACAGCACCGGGCCGCGTTTGCCTGCTGTGAGGGTGTCGTCGTCGTTCGGTACGGGAGCGCCAAAGGCTGTGGTTAATCGCTTATGTTGATTGTCTTGTTCGGACATAATCTGAAATTCCTCCTTAATTAAAATTATTATTAATTTATATTCAATATCATATAAAATATTCTCCAGGATTGCAACTCTAATAATCTAGTTCTTTAGAATGATTCTTGTTAAAAGCGATTTCATAGTCATCGTCGTCCGATCAAGGCTATCTGTACCTGGCACAGATATCCGTATGTATCAGCCATTGACCATGCGCCCTTGAACTCACGCGTCTCCGTCATTCAGCCTGGTCAGAATCCCTCCCTGATACGCATATCTGGCAGAAACAGGCGTCTCCAGATCCGGATTCAGGAACACCTGAAGCTCAATCGCGAATCGCCCCGCTGCCTGAACCAGTCTGGCCAGATGAATGGTTTGCTCGGGCACATCCAACAGTTGCGCCACCCGGTCGCTCCTCTCCCAGCTCCCCTGATGCCAGCGATAGATGGTCACATCCGGCCAGGACAGATGCAGGCCCTCAAACTGAAGCACCAGCTCATGAGCGGCGTCCCCGTCCATATCCGCCAACATCGGCTTGCCCCAGTCGCCGATCATGTACCAGCGTCCGAGCGTCACGTCCTGGTACAGGATGCCGATCCTGCCCGGACCATTCGCCGCCAGCGCGATCGTGCCATGCAGATAGATGTGCTGGCCTCCACTTCGATACTCGTGCCCCAGCCATATGACCGCATCGCTCAGTGCAGCATCATCGGCCAGATCGTTGGGCACGCACTCCGGAAGGCGGAGGGGTTGTCCCCGGTATACCAGGATCCCGATCGCCTCATGCGAGAACGTGCAGACCTCCTCGCTGCCGGTTGGCCGGTAGATCTCCAGGCTGATCGGCTCGCCGCTATAGTACCCGATTGTAAGCGTGTTCAACAGTTCCCACGATGGAACGGGTGTGATCGGTTCCAGCTCGACCGATTCCACCGGATGGAATCCTGGCTTAAGCGACTCAGGAAAATCATAGGTCGCGGCGCTCGTTTCCTCTTCGGCGGCGGAGCCGGTTTCCTCCGGCTTCGCTTGCGGCTCGGGCTGTCTCCCCTCCGGTGCGGCAGATGGCTCCGGCTTCGCTTCTGTTCCATCGGGGGGCGCTTCCGAGTCCGGCTCCTCTACGTCCACGGACTCCTCCTGTACAGGCGCATCGGCTTCTGAACCTGCTTCTCCTGTCGCGGTCACCGCATCATCGGACGAAGCGGACGGCGCCTTCGCCTTGTCACCGCATGCGGCGAGCAGCAGGCACATGACCAGGAGCAGGCTGCAGGCGAGAACCCTGCGCCAATGTCTGTTGATGGTGCGTTTCCTCATTTGCGGTGGACACTCCTTTTTCTTCCATTGTATCGTTGATTATACCTTATGTTGAAACCGTTAGCTGCAAGCACCTGGTCCGATTCTTACAAATATCAGATCTTCGTTTCGTTACGGCGGGAGGTCGACCCGTCGCGGTCTGTGTTGCTTGCTCCTGTCTGCCATCTCAGACCAATTTATGCCGATACCACTTGTCACCCCGGAAGCGGATTGTAAAGATGACACCTCTGACCAGCCATTCGGTGATCATCGCCACCCATACGCCGAAAACGCCAAAACCGAGCGTAACACCAAGCACATAGCCGAGGATGACGCGCAGCAGCCACATCGTCAGCATCGAGGTGATCGAGGTGAACCGGGAATCCCCGGCAGCGCGCAGGGCGGACGGCATGATGAAGCTGATCGACCAGAACAGCGGCTGGGCCAGCAGGATCAGGAGCGTCAGCCGGAAGATCAGCGGCACGATCTCATCCGGCGGCGAGAACAGATCCATGAGCAACGGGAACAGAGGCAGGATCAGGATGATCGCGACGATGAACGACAGTGTGGAGAGGCCGAGGAAAGCCCTCACGTACCTTCGGGCATCCTGGACATCGCCGCGGCCGATGCTCTGCCCGACCACCGTGACGATCGCGATGCTGAGCGCCCCGCCGCCGATCTGCGACACCATCGAGATCGATCCGCCTATGGCATTGGCGGTGATCGCCAGGGTGCCGAACTGGACGATGTACGTCTGCGTCAGCAGCTTGCCGCCGTTGAAGAACATCTGCTCCGCCGCGAACGGCAGACCGACGAACAGGATCTTCTTCACGATCGCCATATCGACATGCAGCACATCACGAATGCGGAAATGCAGCTTCGGGCTATATCTCAATATATATACCGTTGCGGCTGTGGCGCCGATCACCTTGGCCAGGATGAGCGAGATCACCAGACCCATGACCCCCATATCCAGACCAACGATGAACAGAACGTTCAGGCCGAGATAGGTGAGATTCATGATGAGGGACAGGATGAGGCACACCCGCGTCTCGGCGATGCCGCGAAGCACGCCGGTGATCGCCGAATACAGGCCCAGGAGCGGAAAGGTGATGCATTGGCCGATGAGGTAGATGCGCGCGTTATGCAGCACGTCCGCGTCCGCCCGGCCAAACAGCAGCTGAAGCATCGGATCATGGAACGCGAGCACGAGCGCGGCGATGCCGAGCGATGCGACCGTCACCGTGGAAAGTGCCTGCGAGGCCGCCCGGGTGACCATCTCCCCTCTTCCGCTGCCCTTGTATTGGGAGACGATGACCGTGCCGCCGGTAGCCAGGGCGATAAACACATTGGCGATAAAAATGATGAGCGAATCCACCATGCTGACGGCGCTGACCGCCGCCACGCCGGAGGAGCTGATCATCGCCGTATTGAACAGGCTGATGAGGATGAGGAAAGCCTGATCCGCCAGCACCGGCAGGATGATCGCGATGATCTGCTTGTAGTCGAACATATTGCCTGACAGCGAACGGTCCAGCAGGCGAATGGCTCCCATCTTCCATTTGTGCAACAAGGGCTTCATAAGAATCATCACTTCTTGTCAATTGAGATCGTCCGTTGCGTTTGAGACATTATACCACCGTTGATTGCAATTTTCAGTACATTTATTTGACCAGTATCGGTCATCGGCAGGTTGCAGTCGCTCTGCTTCAGCAGGCAACGTCGGCAACGTCCCTGGACGGAGCAAGTAAATAAAAAAACCTTATGTCGAAGCCGACATAAGGTATCGTGATTTATGTAATGGTGGGCTCTCAGGGACTCGAACCCTGGACCAGATGATTAAGAGTCACCTGCTCTACCAACTGAGCTAAGAGCCCATATCCACTTGCTTCAGCAGTTCGTTTACCGAAGCAACATTGATTATTTTACTCGCCTCGGATCCATCTGTCAACTTTAAATTTTACCAACCTTCACCCCCTCAACATTACGCCAAACCCGCGTCCCATCTGCGTTTTCCCGTAATTCCGGCCACTTGCGTTCGACATGGACAGAAAAATTTTTTTGCGATTTATTCTTAAGATATCCTTTATGAGCGGTTAATAATTTCTTTATATTTGCCAGCTATACTGGATGAAGGAAGCGAGGAATGGAAGGGGGTATCTGTTGATGGATCAGCGCTTGCGGATGCTCAGAGATTCCGAGCATCTGTGTTATCGCGTTTGCCATTATCTGCTGCAGAACGAGAAGCTGGCTCTGGAGACCGCCAAGCTCGCTCTGCTGGAGCTCGCTCGCAACCCGGACTTTTACGCGTGCCCCCAGGAGCAGAAGCAGGACATTATTCGCCGCGTCGCTGCCCGCAAATGCCTGATGGCTTACTATAGTCATAAAGACCAAAGGTCGGGATAACCGATGCCGATCCGCACCCGATATGAGCGCTTGTCGCATACGCATCTGTCCCAACCTCATCCCGATGGCTGTGATTCAATGGATTGTTGCTTCACACACTGACGATGCATTGGCGTCTCTTCTGGCTTCAGGCAACAACGAAGATGATCACGGCCTTTACCGTCTCCGCTGCCCTTGTCCCCTGCCGCGGCCTCGCTACCCCCTTGCGATCAGTTCAGGTTCTTGCTCCATTCGTCCACCCTGCGGAAGCTTTCCTCCTCCGACAGATCCTCCACCCGCGACATGATCGACCAGCGGACGCCTACCGGATCCAGGATGCTCGCATAGCGGTCTCCGGATACGAAGTTCGCCGGCTGCTCGCGAACCTGAGCTCCATGCTCGATCGCCAGCGCAAAGGTATGATCCACATCCGGCACGTAGATCCCCAGGGAATAGCAAGCCTCCCCATTCCCCGGAGGCAGCACCAGCCGATAATGGGGATTCGCCGATCCGAGCTGCAGATAGCCATGACCGAAGTCCAGATCCGCATGGACGATCCGCCTGACTCCGTCAAATTCCATCTCCGTCAAACTCTTCAGCTTCGCGCCGAACACCTTCTCGTAGAACCCGATGGCCCGCTTCGCATCGCTGACCACGATAAACGGCGTCAATGACGTATACCCGATCGGCGTGCCGTGTATACATGAAGAATCTCGAAGAGCTGAACGCTTACGTGAAGAACGGCAACAAGGATCCGGAGAAGCTGGGAGACTATATCCTCCCGCTTGCCGTCTCTGACGATGCCAATTATATCTACTATATGGAATTCGACGAGGATGCCAGGTTCGGCCAAGACAGCGACGAAGTCGGACACCTCTATGTACAAAAGGGGAAAAAACGAATCCGGCTCAGATCCAACGTGGCCCTAGCGGACCTGACCCTGCTGTTCAACAGGGACTATTCGCAGGTGATCATCTCCGAAGACGGCAGATCCTATCTCAGCATCGATGCCGCAGAGAGCATCCCCGTGGCCAGATCCGAGATCATTTTTGCCGCATATGAGCTTGCATCCCGGTCCTGGGCGCTGCCCGAGTACGCATGGTGGAAAGACAGCTTCCGCGTGTTCGCCGTCAGCGATCTGACCAGCTTGCTGTTTCACAATGACGATGGAGATATCGTGTCCATCGATCGATCGGGCAACAGCGAGACGCTCGTCAGCGAGGCCTGGAACTCCTATGCGACCCCTGACGGCAGCACCGTCGTATACGTCGATGATCGTGAACGCCTCATCCGAAGATCCCTGAAGGATCCAGGGAAAGAAGCCGAGATCATCTCGCGGGATGTCATGAGCTTCCAGACGGCTGGCGATGGCAAGCTCATCTACTATCTCGACTTTAACAACGATCTGTATGTCGTCAAGGGAAGCGATGATCCGAAGCTTCTGATGATGAATGTGAGTTACCCGATCAACCTGACACCGGACGGCGAGCAGTTCCTCTTCATGGCGGATTACCGAGACGAGAGCGGCGATCTGTACATTTCCTCAAGGGGCGGTGATCCGAAGAAGATCGACGAAGATGTGTACACCTATGTCGTGACGGAGAAAGGCATGTACATCGCCAAGGACTACGACGAAGGTTGCTTCGACCTGTATTTCAGCAGTGACTTCAGCCGATCCGAGCTGATCACCCGCGATGCGGAATCGCTCTTTTATTGACCTGTACGCCACACCAACGGCCCTATCCGGGTTGATCGGATCGAGGATATGAACAGCAACCATCAACGCCACACACGCGGCCCTGTCCATGGGACAGGGCCGTTTCGCATGGGCGGATCATGCCGAGGCTGCGGGAGTGCCGAGCACCTCCAGCACCTTGCGAGCGGCCGCTTCGCCGGATTGCGGATTCAGATGAATAAATAAACCGAATGACGCACACCCTGTTGTTGTAAAATTCTAGCGGCAAGGATGTGTGTGAATTGAGCAAACGTCTGGAGAACAAGGTCATCGTCATCACCGGCGCTGCCATGGGGCTTGGTCAGGCCACGGCGATGGAAGCAGCCAAGGAAGGGGCGAAGCTGTCGCTGGTCGATCTGAATGCCGACGCCCTGGAGCAGTCGAAGCAGGAGATCGCCGCCAAATATCCCGGCACGGAGATTCTGACCATCGTGGCCGATGTGTCCAAGGAAGACGAAGTGCGCCGATACGTGGACGAGACGGTCAGGCAGTTCAACCGCATCGACGGGTTCTACAACAACGCAGGGATTGAAGGCAGGCAGGCGCTGATCCCCGACTATGACGTGGGCGTCTTCAAGAAGGTCATCGACATCAACCTGTTCGGCGTCTATTACGGGTTGCGCTATGTGATCCCGGTCATGCGGAAGCAGCGATACGGGCGGATCGTCAACACAGCCTCGGTCGGCGGCATTCGCGGCGTGCTGAACCAGGTGCCGTACGTCGCCAGCAAACACGCCGTAGCCGGCATGACCAAGAATGCGGCGCTGGAATTTGCCCGGGAGGGCATCGTCACCAACGCCATCGCCCCCGGGGCCATCCTGACGCCGATGGTCGCCGGCTCGTTCAAGCAGGTGAATCCGGAGGACCCGAAGAAGGCGGAGATGGAATTCGCCCAGGGCAATCCGACGAAGCGGCTGGGACTGCCGGAGGAAGTGGCGAAGGTCGTCGTGTTCCTGCTCTCGGAGGATTGCAGCTACGTGAACGGGCAGATCATCGCGATCGACGGAGGACAGTCGAATATTTACGGATTTGTGTGAGCAAGTGAGCAGATGCGGCTTGCTTCGCTCTTCGCCCTGTCGATGCCAGTGTGAGCTTCCGGTGCTGCTCGCACTGGCATCGACATTATCAGCCACCCTGTTTCTCCAGGTAGTGAATGGCCTGCTCAACGGCCTCCGGATGAAGGTGCGGGATCATATGCCCGGCCTGCTCCAGGACGACAAGCGTGGATCCCGGCACCTCTCGATGCAAGCGATAGCTGTGTTCCTTCGTCGTGAATGGATCCAGATCTCCAACGACGATGATCAGCGGCACTGTGACCTCACGATATCTGTGCATCATTTCTGTCGCAGCTGGCACAAAGGCCAGCACGTCCTCCCGGTTCGATCACTTCATCGAAATCGTGCGCATGAAGCACACCGCCATGGAGAAACACGATCGGTTGCCCGCTCCCTTTGCTGATATAGTGCAGCTTGACGCCTTCTACTGTGACAAAATTCCCATCCGGCGGGATCCTCAGAAGCCAGCACTGGCTCCATCTGAGCCGGGAGCGCCCGAATCTTCATCGTCTGCCAAAGTTTACCGATGGCTCCATCCATCCAGCCTGTCGGGTATACAGGAAAGCCGCTTCAATCCTGACAGGTATCGAAGCGGCTTATGCTTGGCTGCATCATTCGGTTGTAGCTTGTTCACACCTGTTCCGTCAGGATCACGGCGCCGCTCTTCAGCGTGTTGCCGATCGTGCAGCCGCGCTCCGCGATGGTGATGAGCTTCCTGCGATACGCCTCATCCAGGGAGTCAGGCAGCCTCACCTTCACATGCAGATGGGAGAACTGGTTCGCCTGCGGATCGGCCTCCTTGGTCGCCACCACGTCCACCTCCAGCTGCGTCGGGTCATACTCGATCTGATCCCGCTCCAGCACCTTCTGGATCGTGATCGTCACGCACAGCGCCACCGATGCCTCCAGCAGCTCCCGCGGCGACAGACCTTCGCTGTTCGGCGTCCTGCTGCCCTTGACCTGGATCCCGGCCTCGTTGATGATCTGCATCTGTCCGTCGATCGTCTTCACGTTTGTCATAGGATGGTCCTCCTCATTGTTTGTCTGATGATCCCCGCCTGAGGGTCAATGCTCTCTTCCCCGCTCCTCATCCAGGAGATGGCATGCGGCCAGATGATGGGTTCCTGCCGTCTGCAGCCTGGGCACCTCCAGCTTGCATCGCTCCCATGCGTATGGACAGCGCGTATGGAACACACAGCCGGATGGCGGATTCAGCGGCGACGGCAACTCGCCGCGCAGCACGATTCGCTCCCTTCGCTTCTCCCGCGTATAGTCCGGAACGGACGAGAGCAGCGCCTGCGTATAGGGATGCTTCGCGTGCGCGAACAGCTCATCCGTCGGCGCTTCCTCGACGATCTTGCCGAGGTACATGACGCCGATGCGATCGGAGATGTAGCGGACGACGCTCATATCATGGCTGATGAACAGCATCGTCAGCTTCATCTCCCGCTGCAGCTTCTTGAACAGGTTCAGGATCTGCGACTGGATCGACACGTCCAGCGCCGACACCGGCTCGTCGCAGACGATGATGTCCGGCTTCAGGATCAGGGCGCGGGCGATCCCGATCCGCTGCGCCTGCCCTCCGGACAGTTCATGCGGATAGCGGAAATAATGCTCCGGCCTGAGTCCCACCGCATCCAGCATGCGGAACACTTCCTCCCGCCGCTCTTCGCTGCTCCCCATGCGATGGATGATCAGAGGCTCCTCCAGGATGTCGCCGATCCGCTTCTTCGGATTAAGCGAGGAGTACGGGTCCTGGAAGACAAACTGGATCTTCCGGCGCATCGACCGGTGCTGCTCTCCGGACAGCTTGTACAGATCGGTTCCCCGGTAGCGAACCTCGCCTGTCGAAGGCTTCGACAGGCCGACGATCATGCGGCCGGTCGTGCTCTTGCCCGAGCCGGACTCGCCGACGAGCCCGTAGGTCTCCCCCTCGTACAGCCGCAGGGACACGTCCTTCACCGCCGTTACCATGGGGCGCTTCCACAGCGTGTTCAGCGTGCGCTGGGCGGGGAACAGGCGGCTCACGTTCACAAGCTCCAGCAGCGGCTCACGTCCATGCTGCTTATCCTTCTCCGTCATCGCCATGCCCCCTTCCTGCAACGCCGGACATCTCGCTGATCTCGCGATGCTTCCAGCATCTGACGGTATGTCCTTCGCCGATGTCCTCCATCGGCTGCGCCATCTCCCGGCAGCGTTCCTCCGCATATGGGCAGCGCGTGCTGAAACGGCAACCCAACGGAACATCATGCAGCGACGGCACCGTCCCCTGGATCACATGCAGCAGCTCATCCCGGTTGGTGTCGAGCCGCGGGATCGATTGCAGCAGCCCCTGTGTGTACGGGTGGCGCGGCTGCCGGAACACCTCGTCCGTTCTCGCTTCCTCGACGATCTGGCCGAGATACATCACCTTCACGGAGTCGCAGATATCGGCGACGATGCCCAGATCATGCGTGATGAACATGATCGCCATGCCCATCGTTTCATTCAGCTGCACGAGCAGATCGAGGATCTGCGCCTGGATCGTCACGTCCAGCGCGGTCGTCGGCTCGTCGGCGATCAGCAGCTTCGGCTGGCAGGCGAGGGCGATCGCGATCATCACCCGCTGCTGCATGCCGCCCGACAGCTGATGCGGATAATCGTGCACGCGAGCTTCCGGCGAAGGAATGCCGGTGAGCCTTAGCAGCTCGATCGCCCGCTCTCTCGCCTCCTTGCGCGACAGCTTCTGGTGCAGGCGCAGCACCTCCTCGATCTGGTCGCCGATCGTATGAACCGGGTTCAGCGACGTGAGCGGATCCTGGAAGACGACGGAGATCTCATTGCCGCGAATGGCGCGAAGCTTCGACAGAGGCAGCTCGAGCAGATTGCGTCCCTCCAGCAGCACGGCGCCCTCGTATTCGATCGAGCTCGAAGGCTCCAGCAGGCGGACGATCGACTGGCTCATCACGCTCTTGCCGCTGCCGGACTCGCCGACGATGCCGACGATCTCGCCTTCGCGGATCGTCATGTTGACGCCGTCAACGGCCGTTACTCTTCCCCTCGGTGTATGAAAATGCACTTTAAAGTCCTGTAGCTCCAACAGAGGCTGATCCTTCTGTCCACCCACGATCTCTCCACCCCCGTTTCATGTTCACGTTTTTCTGCCTTTGCCGGCAATCCGCGGGTCCATATAGTCACGCAGTCCATCGCCAAGCAGGTTCAGGCTCAGCACGGACAGGACGATCATCGCTCCCGGGCAGACGATCATCCACCAGGCCTTGGAGATGACGAGCTTGCCCGCTTGCAGGATGTTGCCCCAGCTCGGATCAGGAGCCGGAATGCCAACGCCGAGGAAGCTCAGCGCCGCTTCCGAGATGATCGCCTCCGCGAACACGAAGCTGGCCTGTACCAGGAGCGGCGACAGCGTGCCCGGCATGATATGCTTCCATATGATGCGCGAGCTGCTCGCCCCCTGCACGACCATGGCTTCGATATACGTCAGATTGCGCACGGACAGCGCGGCCGACCTGACGATGCGGGCCACACTTGGCGTGGATACGATCGTCAGGGCGATCACGACGTTGGTCACGGACGCGCCAAGCGCCGCCATCAGCGCGATCGCCAGCAGCACGCCGGGGATCGCGTACAGCCCGTCGCAGATACGCATCAGGATATGGTCGAGCGCGCGATAATAGCTCGCATACAGCCCGATCACCAGACCGAGCAGCGAGGACAGCAGCGAGACGAGCAGACCTACGCCGATCGACACCCGCGCGCCGTAAATGATCCGTGTGAGCAGGTCGCGGCCAAATTCATCCGTGCCGAACCAATGCTCCGGGCTCGGCGCCTTCAGCCGATCCACGACCTTCATCTCCGCCGGATCATAGGGCGCAAACAGCGGGCCGATCAGCGCGATCAGAACGAGTAGCAGGAAGATGCCGGCACCGATCAGCAGGCCATAATTCGATTTTAACCGCAGGAGGCGCAGCTTCCGCTGCTCTCCCAGCATTTGTTTCCTGATCGTCGCAAGATCAGTCGGTTGTTGAACAGTCATGGTCGTACTCCCCTAACACGCATTAACGGCGCCCCAGTCTGACTCTGGGGTCGACAGCTCCGTACAGCAGGTCCACCACCAGGTTGATGCCCACATAGATGATCGTGATGATCAGCACCACGCCCTGGATTACCGCATAATCACGCCGCTCGATCGAATTGATGATGAGCTGCCCGAGGCCAGGTATATTAAAAATCGATTCCACGACAACCGCGCCCGTCACGAGCGTCCCGAACGATTGGCCAAGCACGGTCAGCACCGGCATCAGGGAATTGCGGAACACGTGTCCGAGCATGACGCGGAATTCGTTCAGCCCTTTTGAACGCGCGGTCTTGATGTAGTTGTGGCTCATCGTCTCCAGCATCGCCGCGCGGGTCATGCGCGTGATCAGGGCAGCCTGGATCGTGCCCAGCGACAAGCCCGGCAGGATCAGAAACTTCAGATGCTCCCACAGCCCGCTGCTCAGCGGCTTGTAGCCGGCGATCGGCAGCCATCTGAGCTCCACGCCGATCAGCAGCATCAACAGCATCCCGAGCAGGAAGCTCGGCACCGCCATGCCCACGAGAGAGAGGGCCATCAGCGAATAATCCGTCAGCTTGCCCCGCTTGTAAGCGGCGAGCATGCCGAAGGGAATCGCCAGGATCACGGCGATCAGCTGCGCCAGGATGGCCAGCGACAGCGTTGGCCCGATATGTTCGGCGATCGCTTGTCCCACCGGTTGCCGCATGAAGATCGAATCGCCCAGATCTCCCCGCAGCAAGCCTCCGACCCAGCTGATGTACTGCTCCAGGATCGGACGATTGAGGCCGAGCTGCTCATTCAGCGCATCGATCTCCTCCTGGGAGGCTTCCAGACCCAGGATCGATGACGCCGGATCGCCAGGCGTCAGGTGCATGATCATGAAGATGACGATGGTCACGACGAACAGCACGGGGATCAGCGATAATATTCGTTTGACCAGATAAGCAGCCACAGGAATCCCCCATTGCTCATACTTCAATATGATATTCTTTATAAATAACATAAGCAGGGTGCTCTGTCGAGACACCCTCCTTAAGTCTTAACGTTCAATTATTTGCGAATCTTCGCGTTCCAGGCAACCGGCGCTTCAAATTGCTCATATCCCTCGATCTTGGTGGATACGGCAACCAGCGAATTGTAGTGGCCGATGACGGTCGAGGAGCCGATCTCATACAGATAGCCCTGCAGTTCCTCCCACACCTTCGCCGCTTCTTCAGAGGAGGAAGCCGATCGGATCGCCACCAGCGAGTCCTTCACCTTCTGATCGTTCAGGCCTGCCCAGTCCGGCGTTACCGCCAGCAACTGCGGCGGCGTCAGCTGATAGCCGGTGCTGGCCACGAACAGATCCCACTTGCTGCGGTCGTTCTTCGTCTCGAGGAAGGTCGGGAAGTCGTAGTTGTCCACCTTCACATTCATGCCGATCTGACGAAGCTGCTCCTGGATGACGAGCGTGGCGGTGTACATTTCATTGTAGTCCTTCGTCGTCAGCAGCGTGATCTCTTCACCGTTGTATCCCGCTTCGCTCAGCAGCTGCTTCGCTTTCTCCACATTGGCCTGGTTGTAGTATTCCGCGCCCGCATCCGTGGCCCACTGCGTCTGATTCAGGTTCATGTAGCCCGGGTCAAGCGTGTACAGCTCTGGCTTGGCGAAGCTGGCCAGCATGATCTCATCGTTGTTCAGCGCAGCAAGCACGGCATGACGCAGCTTGACGTTGTTCGCGAACACGCCGTCCGCGGTGTTCAGGAATGCGGTCAGCGTGCCGCCTGCGAAGGTCTCCAGCTTGATGCCCGGCTCGGCAGCCAGCTCATCGTAGTTTTCGATCGGAATATCCGCCACGATGTCGTACAGACCTGTCTTGGCGCCGGCGATGCGCGTCGAGTGATCCGTGACGAAGTGGAAGTAGATATGCTCCGTCGGCGCTTCCTTGCGGCCGGAGAAGCCGCTCGGCGCGGAGTCAACCGGTTGATAGTCCTCGTAACGAACCAGATGGATGTATTGGTCCTGCTTCCACTCCTCGAACTTGTACGGACCGGTGCCGATATACTCGGTTACCCCTTCCGGTCCTGCTGCCTCGATGATTTCCTTCGGCATGATCGCCGGGAAGTTGGCTCTGGTCGCCATCAGGATCAGCACGTCGGAAGCCGGCTGTTGCAAGGTCAGCTTGACCGTATAAGGATCCACTTCTTCGAAGTTCGAGCCGCTCAGCAGCGACTTGGCGCGGGACGAAGTGACGAGCCAGCGGTTCATCGAAGCCACGACGTCCTCGGCCGTCATCTCCTTGCCGTTGTGGAACTTCACGCCCTGTCTCAGCCTGAACGTGTAGGTCAGCCCGTCATCGCTGATGTCCACGGACTCGGCCAGCATCGGGACCGGCTCATAGTCGGCGTTCAACGTGTAGAGCTGTTCGAAGATGTAGAGCGCCGTATTGAGCGCAACCTGGGACACCGTCATCGCCGAATCAAGCGTTGGCGGCTGAGCCGTTACAGCAATGTTGATCGTATCGCGATATTCGGCTGCGGCTTCTCCCGACGATTCATTGCCGCCTGTCTTGCTATTCCCGGACGAGTTCGACTGCCCGTTGCTGTTGCCGCCGCAAGCGGTCACGATCAACGCGAGACTCAGCATAACCCCCAGAAACCAAAGCGTTCTCTTCTTCATTTGATGTTCCTCCCCAAATTGTATATATCTACCAATCCCGACCTCTTTAGTCGGATATAGATCATATCATAGATGGTTTGGTCAGTTTTGTCAACATGTTCAGTGTCAAAATACGAAAAGAATTCGTTTGTCACGGGCAATTCCCGGATCGCACGGTCAACTCGTCCTTAGAATGCTTGCGTGAACCTGATATTATTCGCCAGACAGCGCGGTATGCTGGTCAAATACAATCGGTTGTTGCCTATGACACGGATGACCTGACGCGAACGGAACGTGGATTTGTTATGGAATCAACTCAGTCAGAAAAATCGAGCCCAATCACCCAATAACGCACGGACGTTCCAACACAACCAACAAAAAAAACGCCCCTATCAGGCGTTTGTTGGTGTTGTAAGATGGTGGACTCGATGGGATTTGAACCCACGACCCCCACACTGCCAGTGTGATGCGCTCCCACTGCGCTACGAGCCCACGAGATAGCTTATTGCTTGATTCTGTTGCGAACATTACCGATTATATATCATCGTCGGGCAGAAGGCAAGATGGGAGTTGTCATATTTTTCGATGGTAATTTTTTTCTTATTAAACCTGTCTGGAGACGAGGAGCTGACATCCCGCCAGCATCGCCCCCCGTCCGCTCAGGTCAGATACGCCAGGAACGCTGTGGCGATGCCGAAGTAGATCAGCAGCGACAGTATGTCATTCAGCGTCGTGATCAGCGGGCCGGAGGCGATCGCCGGGTCGATGTTCAGCCTGTACAGCACGATCGGCACGACCGTGCCGGTGAGCGTGCCGAAGACGAGCGTGATCGACAGCGAGCAGCCGACGACCAGGCCGAGCATCAGATTGCCCTGCCACACATAGGCGATGATCGCGATGAGGACGCCGCAGACGAGGCCCAGCAGGATGCCGACCAGCAGCTCGCGGATGACGAGGCGCTGTACCGTGCCGGCGTCGATATCGCGCACGGTCAGCCCGCGCACCACGACCGCCAGCGATTGCGTGCCGGTGTTGCCGGTCATCCCGGCGATCATCGGCATGAAAAAGGCCAGGGCGACCACGCTCGCCAGGGTATCCTCAAAACCGCTGATGATCGAGCCCGATACAATGCCGATGAGCAGGAGCAGGACAAGCCAGGGCAAGCGGCGCATGGCTGCCACCGGCGCTCGCGTGTTGAAGTCGATCGCCTTGCCAGAAGCGGACAGCCGCTCGATATCCTCCGTCGCTTCCCGGATGACGACATCGAGGATGTCATCGACCGTGATGATGCCGACGAGGCGCTGATCATGATCCACCACCGGCAGGGCAAGGAAGTTGTACCGTTCGATCATCCGCGCCGCTTCCTCCTGGTCCGCATCCGCATGGACGAAGATGACCCGCTCATGCATGATATTCACGATCCTCTCCCCCGGCTCCGCCAGGATCAGATCGCGATAGGAGAGGACACCGATCAGCCGGCGCCGGTCATCGATCACGTACAGGTAGTTGATCGTCTCCGCGATCGCCGCATACTCCCGCAGCTTCGCCATCACGTCCTCCACGGTATAGTGCTGCGGCAGCCATACATACCGATCCGTCATGATGCGGCCGGCGGTCTCTGGCGGATATTGCATCAGGCGGCGCACGGCGTACGACTCACTGGGCCCCATCCTCGCCAGCAGTTCCGTCCGGCGCTCGTCGTCGACTTCCTCCAGCAGGCTGGCCAGGTCGTCGTTGTCCATCAGATCCATCACCTGCGCCAGCTTGTCGGCACCGAGCTTGGTCAGAACATCGATCTGCAGCTTCCGCTCGAGCTCCTCCACGAGGTCTGTCACCTGTTCGATCGGCAGCAGGGACACGAACAGCGCGCGACGCTCATCATCGAGATGGCCATAGATGTTCGCCAGGTCATACGGATGCAGCTCATCAACGACGGCCAGGAATTCCTCCTGGCTCATCTCCCCGATGCCCTGGATGATGCGTTCGTCCCATTGGCGATTGTCTGTACGGTTCGCGTTCATCGGCTGCCCTCCATCCTGGGGTGCGCAGAGTGATCCTGCTCATATCATGCCCGATTCAGACATCGCGGCTTCTTTTTGCATACTGGACAACCTGGTCAAACCTTCACATAATGGAGTATGGAGGAGAGGATCTGTATGGGCATCCTGAAAAATGACTGGGCCGACATCGTCGGAGATCAATTCGAGCAACCCTACTACAAGAAGCTGCGCGCATTCCTCATCGAGGAATACCGACACACAACCGTCTATCCGGATATGTACGATATTTTTAACGCGCTGCACTATACGCCATATGCCAATGTCAAGGTGGTCATCCTGGGGCAGGACCCGTATCACGGTCCGGGGCAGGCGCATGGACTGAGCTTCTCCGTCAAGCCGGGAGTCGCGCCGCCGCCATCGCTGCAGAACATCTTCAAGGAACTGCACGACGATCTGGGGTGCCGGATACCGAATCACGGCTACCTCGTCAGCTGGGCCGAGCAGGGCGTGCTGCTGCTCAACACCGTGTTAACCGTCCGTGCCAATACGCCGAACTCGCATCGGAACATCGGTTGGGAGATCTTCACGGACAGCGTGATCCGCGCGCTCAATGCGAAGGAAGAGCCCGTAGTTTTCATCCTCTGGGGAAGCCATGCGCAGAAGAAGGCCGAGCTGATCACAGACAAACGTCATCATATCATCCGTTCTCCCCATCCCAGCCCGCTCTCCGCACACCGAGGCTTCTTCGGCAGCAGGCCGTTCTCGGCAGCGAATCGCTTCCTGCAAGCGCAAGGCCGGGGTGAGATCAACTGGCAGTTGCCGCTTGAGGTGTAAGCTTCAACCAAATCCTGAGTCATAAACGGGGAAGTTCAGCAAGCTGGACGTTTGCTGAACTTCCCCGTTTGGCATGCATGTCAATGGCGTTTCCTGGACACACTAACTCGTAATTCAGGCATCATCCTGCTCTTCCTGAGCGGATGTCTTCGGATGATGGCTCCTCGACAACAAGGCCGAGAGCTCCTTCATGAACATATTGATGTCCTTGAACTGCCGATACACAGAAGCAAAACGTACATAAGCCACCTCATCGACCGGGTACAGCTGCTCCATGACCAGCTCGCCGATCTCCCGGCTGTCGATCTCTGTGCTGGCGGTATTGCGCAGCTTCTGTTCAACCTCCGATACGATCCTCTCCAGCCGTTCGACAGACACGGGGCGTTTCTCACAAGCCCTGAGCAGCCCGCGCAGCATCTTGTCACGGCTGAATTCCTCCCTGCTGCCGTCCTTCTTGATGACGATGAGCGGGGTTTCCTCCACCATCTCGAATGTGGTGAATCTCTTCTGGCACTGCTCGCATTCTCTTCGTCTGCGTATCGATTTGTTATCGTTGGCCGGTCTCGAATCGAGCACCTTGGTGCTGGAATGATCACAATACGGACACTTCATAATCTCCCTCCATCCATCCACACATTTCCTGAATACAGGACATGAACCCGCTACATAATAGGACTACACTCGACAAGGAGGTGAACAACAATGGCTCAAGGACAATCTCGCAGCAGCAATGTACTGGTTGTACCACAAGCTACAGCTGCACTAGACCAACTGAAATACGAAGTCGCGCAAGAGCTGGGTATCCAGATACCGCAAGACGGCTATATGGGTAACATGGCAACTCGCGACGCAGGTGCTATCGGGGGCCACATTACTCGTCGTCTTGTTCAGATCGCTGAGCAACAACTGGCAGGTCAATTTAAATAATGATGACTTATATGGGGGCTGGGCAGCTTAGGCTGTCCGGCCTTTTGTCTTTTGTTTGATCAAGCGATCAGGCCGCCGGCGTAAGGCAAGTTTTCTATGGTGTGCCGGCAAGTTCATTATACAGGTTTTTGTATTTCTTGTAATAGTAATGGACTCTTTGCACATAATGCCTGGTCTCCTTGTACGGGATCTGCTCGCTTGTATCGAGCCGGCCGTCCCACTTGCCCGTTGCGAGCCACTCCCGCACGGTGCCTTGTCCGGCGTTGTAGGATGCGGCGACGATCGCCAGGCGGTCCGCCTCCTGATCGAGCCCCGACTTCTCGAAGAATGGGTTGAAATAATCATAGAGATAGCGAAGATACCAGGTCCCCATGCGAATGTTGATCGTAGGAGTGTCCAGGATATGCGCCGAGGCCTCGGAGAACTCGGGACTTTGCTCGGCTATCCATCGCGCTGTCTCAGGCATCAGCTGCATGATGCCGGTTGCTCCCCTGGACGACACAAGATCCGTCCGGAAGTTGCTCTCCACGCGGATGATCGCCGTGATCACGAAGGGATCGACCAGGTACAGACCCGCGCTGTGCATGATTTCTTCCTTGTAATGCACCGGATAGATCAGCCTGCCGATGAAGTCCGCATTCCAATACCACAATACCAGCAGAACCATCAGAACGAGCGCGTACACGCGCGATTTACGGAGGACAGCCATCATAAACCCTTTCGTTCCAAGTATTGATCCAGTTGCTTCGCCGTTTCCTCCAGACTGCCGCTGTTGTCGATCACCACATCAGCGAGCCGACGCTTGTCCTCCAGCGGCATCTGGGAACGTATGCGTTCGAGCGCCTGGCTCTCCGTCAGACCGTCGCGTTCCATGAGCCTGGCGATCTGTACGGGAAGCGGCACGTATACAACCATCACTTCTGAAAACATATGTTGCAGGTTGGATTCATATAACAACGGAATGTCAGCCACGATCAGCTTGTCCGGATATTCCGCTTCATATTGCCGGATGCGCCTCAGCATCTCCGCACGGATCGGGGGATGCATGATCGCGTTGAGCTTCAGTCTCTTCTCCTCATCGCTGAAAATGATGGAGCCCAGTTTCTTGCGGTTCAATTCGCCGCTCTCAAGCAGCACCTCCTGGCCGAATTCGTCGGCAATCTTCTGCAGAACGGGACTGCCTGGCATGACGATTTCCCGGGAAATCTGATCCGCATCGACGATCAGGGTGCCGCGCTCACGCAGCATCCGGGACACGGTGCTCTTGCCGCTCGCGATTCCACCTGTCAGACCGATATTCATCACGTACACCTCTAACTATCCATCAGATAAGTCCGTTGTTGAACGGGTTGTTGGAACGTATGTGCCTGCTCAAGAGGCTCAAACAGATCATGTCGTCGCTCAGGTTGATTCAGATTTGCAGGATTTTGGCCAAACCGAGCGCGATCAGGATGAAGCCAGGGAGCAGGGTGAGTCTCCTTACCCACGATATACCCGCAGCGGCTGTGCCCACTCCGATGCCGAGCCTCAGGAAGATCGCGCAGAAGATGGCGATGACGCCCGACGTGAACCACGGCGACATTCCGATGAACGCAGCGCCGATGCCGGCGCCGAAAGCATCCAGCGAGAGCGCTGTGCCGAGCAGAGCAGCTTCTCCGGGCGAGATCGTGCCCGACCGGTCCATATCCGCGCTGGAAGGAGTGCGCAGGATTTCAATGACGATCCCCAGCGATCTCAGCTCCACTCTCCATACCCGCTTCGGGTCGCATGCGGGAAAGTCTTGGACAACGCGGGAATCGGTTGTGATGGGGCCCTGTGCTGTTCCCGAATCGCCTTCCGATCGATCACCTGTATCGCCGACCGCTGTCGCCCCGATCCTGTCATCGCCGTTCTCCTTGCGACGGAGCAACATCTGCAGGACCGCCCACAAGCCGATGAAGATCAGGATCGCGCCGCCCGTCCATCTCACAATTTGCTCCGGAACCAGCGGCATGATCAGGGAGCCGAGCAGCATCGCGACAAGCATCATCAGACCGGAGCACAGAGCGATGATGGCGATCGATATTCTCGGAATCTTGATCTGGCGCAAGCCATAGTTCAGACCGACGCCGAAACTGTCCAGGCTCACCGCAAATGCCAGCAACACTATGGAAGCTGTCTGCAGCATGCTTCCCGCCTCCCTCATCCTCTCGATACTCAACATGATATGAGGGAAGCATAGATGGGTGCGTGTATGCCAACTAGCGGTTTGTCCGTTTTTTGGGCCGTTGACAGTTCGGGCAGTAGTGGGTGCCCCGTCCCCCTACCGTGATCTTGCGCAACTCCTTGCCGCAGCGATGGCAAGGCTGACCTTCGCGACCATAGGCGGACAACTGCTGCTGGAACATGCCCATCTCACCCTGGCCGTTCACATATGACTTGATCGAGCTACCGCCATGCTTTACGGCTTCGCTGAGCACGCTCACGATCGCTTCATGCAGTCTGCGCCATTCCTGGGCCGACAGCGAGTCGGGGCTTCGCTCCGGATGGATGCGCGCGGCAAACAGCGCTTCGTCGGCATAGATATTGCCGATCCCAACAATATACAGCTGGTTGAGCAGCAGCGACTTGATCTTGCCCTTACGCTGCTGAAGCCTGGCGCGCAGGCTCTCCGTCGTAAACGAATCGTCGAGCGGCTCCAGGCCAAGCTTGCTGAGCGGCGGACTGGCGAGATCTTCGCCCGGCAGGAACAGATGCATCGTGCCGAATTGGCGAACATCCTTGTAGCGCAGATCGGTACCGTCCGTGAACCGGAAGATCACATGCGTGTGTTTCTCCACCGGCTCGTCGGAACGATATACGCCGTATCTGCCTTCCATGCGCAGATGAGACACCAGCACGAGCTCATCCAGCAGCAACCGCAGAAACTTGCCCCTGCGCTCGACCCTTTCAAAGGTATGCCCGGCGAGCATCGAAGCGAACAGGGCCGGATCCTCCGGCCTCCTGATGATGCGCGGCAGGTTCACCTGCACGCGTTCGATCTGCTTGCCGACGATCAGCTCATTCAGAGTGCGCTTGACCGTCTCCACCTCCGGCAACTCCGGCATGATGCTATCTCCCTTCTGGTTGTTGGTTTTCTTTGGCAGGGTTCAGGGACAGAAGGCCTCTCCGGGGATCCCCCTTCCCACCGTAACGGAACATCGTACCAGTCCGTGCCGTCGTTCATATCCTCAGTTGCTTGGCCAAATGCCAAGCACCTAAGGCTGCTCAGCTGTGCTGTCGTTCACCTTCTCAGTTGTTTGACCTTGTGTTGACCGCATAAGACTGCCCAGCTTCGCCTCACTTCGCTTCGTACCAGTCCGTGCCGTCGTTCATATCCTCAGTTGCTTGGCCAGATGCCAAGCACCTAAGGCTGCTCAACTGTGCTGTCGTTCACCTTCTCAGTTGCTTGGCCGCGTGTTGACCGCATAAGGCTCCCCAGCCTCGCCTCACTTCGCTTCGTACCAGTCCGTGCCGTAATTCACGTCCGCCTTCAGAGGCACATCCAGCTTGATCGCCGTCTCCATCACTTCCGGTACGAGCACCTTCATCCTCTCCAGCTCATCCTCCGGCACCTCAAACACCAATTCGTCATGCACCTGCAGGAGCATGCGGCTCCTCAAGCCTTCCTGCTTCAGGCGATCCGCGCACTTGACCATGGCCAGCTTGATGATGTCCGCGGCCGTGCCCTGAATCGGTGTATTCATCGCCGTCCGCTCGGCGAAAGAGCGCAGATTGAAGTTCGATGCGTTGATGTCCGGCAGATAGCGACGGCGGTTCAGCAACGTGGATACATAGCCGTCGCGCTTGGCCGTCTTCACGATCTCGTCCATGTAGCGACGCACGCCCCGGAACACGCTGAAATATTGCTCGATGAAGGCAGCGGCTTCCTTGCGGGTGATGCCCAGATTCTGCGACAGGCCATAATCACTGATGCCATACACGATGCCGAAGTTGACCGCCTTCGCCTGCCGGCGCATGTTGGCATCCACCCGGTCCGCAGGCACGCCGAACACGTCCATCGCCGTCTTCGTGTGGATGTCCATATCGTGATGGAAGGCCTCCATCAATCGTTCATCCTGGGAGATATGAGCCAGCACGCGCAGCTCGATCTGCGAATAGTCTGCCGCCAGGATGTACCAGCCCTCCTCCGAAGGAACAAAGGCCCGGCGTATCTGACGGCCTTCCTCCAGGCGGATCGGAATATTCTGCAGGTTCGGATACTGGCTGCTCAGGCGGCCTGTGGCGGCGATCGTCTGCCTGTAGTACGTATGGATCTTGCCGGTATCCGGTCGGATCTCCTTGAGCAAGCCTTCCACATAGGTGGACTGCAGCTTCGTCAGCTGCCGGTATTGGACGATATTGGCGGCGATCTCATGGTACGGCGCCAGGCGCTCCAGCACCTCGGCATCCGTCGAATAGCCGGTCTTCGTCTTCTTGATGACCGGCAGACCCAACTTGTCGAACAGGATCTCGCCCAGTTGCTTCGGCGAGCCGATATTGAATTCGGTGCCGGCCAAGGCGTAGATCTCCCGTTCGATCTGATGAATCTTGAGATCCAGATCCTTGCCGAACTGCTCCAGGGTCTCGGCGACGACCTTGATCCCAGTCAACTCCATCTCCGCCAGGACGCCTGACAGCTTCAACTCCAGATCATAATACAGTTCGCTCATGCCGGTGCTCGTCAGCTCATCATTCATCGGCTGCTTCAGGCGCCAGATCGCATTGGCCTTTCTTGCCAGATGCGCGCTATACACCTCGAGCTCCGGGATATGGAACTTGGCCCCTTTGCCGAAGATTTCCTCATCCTCCGCCACCGACGGCAGTCCATAGCGGCGCGTCAGATCCCCTATGCTCTGGTTGCTCTGCGTCGGATCCAGCACATACGCGGCCAGATGCACGTCGAAATCGACCCCTCGCAGCTGAATACCTCTCCAGGCAAGGGCCAGCTGGACCTTATGCGCATCGTAGATCGTCTTGGGGGCGCGCTCATCCGCCAGCCAGCTGCGGATTGGTTCCGCTTCTGCGCTGATGAGCAGTTCATATGGCAGGAACGTCACTCCGTCCTCCATATCGAAGGCGATGCCCAACACATCGCCGTGGTGCGGATTGTCTCCCGTCACCTCCACGTGGATGGCGCGAACATTGGGAAGATGATCGATCAGCTTCGGCAGGCCGGCAGCATCCGCGACCTGAATATTCAGTTCCGGCGCAGGCTCGTCGCTTCTTGCGGAAGAGATGTCGAGCTTCTCCAGCAGCGATTTGAACTCCAGCCGCTTGAACAGTCCCGCTACCTTGTCCACGTCCATGCCGTCGAATTTCATATCGTCCCAGGTATGGGTGAGCGGCACCTCCCGATAGATCGTGGCCAACTGTTTGCTGAGCCGGGCATCATCCGCATGGGCCATGAGCTTCTCGCCAAGCTTGCCCTTGATGCTCGCTGCGTTCTCGAGCACGTTCTCGACACTTCCGTACTCATGCAACAGCTTGAGCGCCGTCTTCTCACCTACGCCCGGGACGCCCGGGATGTTGTCCGAAGTGTCGCCCATCAGGCCCTTCATATCGATGATCTGGTGCGGTTTGAGACCGTATTTTTCCTGGATATAGGCTGGGTCATGTATCTCCATCTCGCTGATGCCCTTGCGGGTCACGGCGATCTTCACGTGGTCGGATGCAAGCTGCAGCATATCCTTGTCGCCGGTCACGACCAGCACGTCCATCTTCTCTTCGTCCGCCAGCCGCGTCAGCGTGCCGATGATGTCGTCGGCTTCGTAGCCCTCCAGCTCGAACTGCGCGATGTTGAAGGCTGCGACCAGATCCTTGATGAGAGGCCATTGCTCCGACAGCTCAGGCGGAGTTTTGGCGCGACCGCCCTTGTAGTCCTGATAGTCGGCGTGGCGGAACGTCACCTTGCCTGCGTCAAAGGCGAACAGGAAGTGCGTTGGCTTCTCTTCCTCGATCAGCTTCAGCAGCATCGTGGTGACGCCGTACACCGCATTCGTGTGCAGGCCCTCGGAATTGCTGAGCAGCGGCAATGCATAGAAGGCGCGATTGGCGATGCTGTTGCCGTCGACGATAATCAGTTTGGACATGCGAACACCTCGTCCCGATAATTCTTCACTAGTCACATCATAGCATAGCGCAACCGCATATAAAAATGCTTGTGGAATCTTTTTTTATGGCCGCTTCCGCTGACCTTCCGGGCGGATCGTGCATAGGCTAATAAGGAGGAAACAAGACAGCTGCGGACCGGTCAGATCAACTGCTCAGGATCTGCATCAACGTCATCATCGTGTATCCCCTGGTCAGCTCCCTGCTCTGTCACGGTCGCGAACATCAGTGGAGGAGGACAACACGGTTGCGGGCATCGGAGAAGGAGGATAACACAGTTCCGAGTGAAGAAGGACTATCCCCGCCAGGCTTACATACCCCACTACAGAGAGTGAAAGGCAGGAAAAGGATCATGTCCGAGCAGAAGACCAACAGGAAGAAGGTCATTTTCTTCGACCTGAACGGCACGCTGATCAAACGCAAGAAAAGCGCCGCCCAGGCATTCAGGGAGGCGCTCGCCCCTTATCTGGATCGCTGGGATTCCGATGACAAGCCATCGCTCATCAACAAGGCCTGCAAGATCTACAGCCATGCGATCCGCCAATTCAAGAAGAAATCCGCAGCCGTGGTGGATGAAAAGATCCGGAAGGCGGCTATCAAACGTGCCATCGCCAATCTTCCGCTGTCAAGAGACGACGCAGTCATCTCGAGCATCGATCGGGAGCTGCAGCTGATCATGAGCGACAAGCAACGTTTCGATCGCAGCCACCTCCTGGTGCTCAAAAAACTCAAAAAACACTACAAACTCGCATTGATCACGAACGGCAGCGAGAGCGTCATCCGCCACAAGGTCAAGCGCTATCGCCTCTCCCCTCTGATCTCGGATCAGGCCATCTTCGTCTCATCAAAACTTGGCAAAGGCAAGGGCAAGCCGGATCCTGCCATCTTCCGCCACGCTCTCTCCAGGATGAAGGTGAAACCCGAAGAGGCGGTGATGGTGGGCGACTCATGGAAGCAGGACATCGAAGGCGCGGTCCGATGCGGAATCGATGCCGTATGGGTGAACCCTTCCGAGGAGTTCGCGCCTGTTCAGGAAAGCCGCGCTCGCGTGATCGTCATCCGCGACATCAGCGAACTGGAGGACATTTATTAATAAATAGACGGATGCGTTCACTCTCACGCACAAGGAAGGGCATGCGCGATTCAGGAAGGATGTGACGGCATGAATATCGCTACACGGGCGGATGAAGAGCCTTATCCGACAACAGAAAAGGCGGCCACTTGCAAGAGGACTCCGTGGCAGGGAGTTCTTTTTCTATCTTTCATTAGTTCACAAAATGTATCATAATTAGATTGACGTTACATTTAGTAGCATGATGTTGCATCGACATGTCGAAGACATTCGCAGTAACGAATGACGAAGCATGAGGTGATGATATGAGGAAGCGAAGACCTTTCATCAGTATCTCGTCGAAGCTCATCTTCATCTTCTCGTGCATCATCATCGTGCCCGTGACGGTGATGTCGATCAACTCCTATATGTCGTCACAGCGACTGCTGGAGAGGAAATATACCGATCTATTGTTGGATATCGCGAAGCAATCGAATATTCGGATCAGCGAATACCTGAAAGAGATCGAGAAGATCACCCTCGTGTCGAGCTACGGCATGAATCGTTACTCTTCCCTCGTCTATCAGGAGGAATATCCGATCCAGGATTTCCTGCACTACAGCAATGACGAGAGCGAGAACATCACGTATCGCGTTCTGATGAACTATATCCTGATGAAGGATCGGCTGTTCTCCATCTATATCTACAGTCTCAACGGCGGACGCGACATGTTCGTCCATTCCACCGAGCCGATCGACTATTCGTATCGGCCGCTCCAGGAGCCGTGGTTCCAGGATTTTCTTGCATCTGACAAGAAAGTGATCATCCTCGATCCCCAGGTGGACAAGCAGATACGGAACAAAAACAAGTACGCCGTCCTCCATGCGCGCAAAGTATTCGACATGTCCAACGGCAGGCTGCTGGGCGTCATGGTGGCCAGCGTCGACATCAACTTTATCGGACTGTTCACCAACCGTCTGCAGGAGGGGTTGCGCACCAATTTTACGATCGTCGACCAGCACAACCGCATCATCTATCATGCCAATACCCAGTTGATCGGGCGGTCGTTCCAGGACATCATGCCGTTTCGCGATGAGAAGGGCCTCACCCAAGCCTGGGGGGAGGACTATCTCGTCGTCCGGAGCCCGTTTGAAGAGCTGCCGTGGACAACCTATCTGTACACACCGCTCAGCGAGATATCGGCCGAGGGGGCGATCCTGAAGCAGAACATGTTCATCCTCGCCGGACTGATCCTCGTGTTTGCTTCTTTCACCTCCATCTTCCTGTCCACGGTTATCGCGCGACCGATCAAGAAGCTGATGCGAAACATCACGCTCGTGGAGAAAGGGCTGTTCGACAATCTTCCCGTGATCGACTCCAACGACGAGATCGGAGAACTGTCACGCCGCTTCAACAGGATGTCTTCCGAACTGAAGCAACTGGTCTCGCGAATACAGAAAGAGGAAAAAGAAAAGGCGATGGCAGAGATCCGGGCGCTGCAATCCCAGATCAATCCGCACTTTCTGTACAACACATTGGGTTCCGTCAAATGGATCGCATCCATGCAGAAGGCGGACAAGATCGTGGAGATGACGGAGGCCCTGATCTCCATCCTCCGGTACACCGCCAAGCTGGAGAGTTCCATGGTCACCCTTCGTGAGGAGATTGACAACATCCGGAACTACATCATCATCCAGAATGTTCGCTATTACAACCGAATCCAGCTGCAGATCCAGGTCGATGACAGCCTGCTGGGGAGCAGGATGCCGAAGCTCATCCTGCAACCGATCGTGGAGAATGCGATCTTCCATGGCTTCGCGGAATTGGAGGATGAAGGCATCATCACCGTACGCGCGCACAGATATGACGAAGGGATACAGATCGAAATCTCGGATAACGGCGCGGGAATCGATCCCGCCACGGCTGAGTGGCTGAACCGGGAGCTGCGTTCGGCTGAGAACATCCAGACGTCGGGGATCGGACTGCCCAACGTGCAGAGACGCATCCAGCTTCATTACGGAGATCGCTACGGCATTGGCTTTCACAGTGCGCAGGGTCAGGGGACCACGTTCGTGATCACGCTGCCTGATATTCAGGACTAACCATGGGAAGGAGGCGATGCCATGTTAAAACTGATGATCGTAGATGATGAGTTACTGATGCGCATCGGACTGAAGTCGATGATGGAATGGGAGAGGTACGGGTTTCAGATCGTCGGGGAGGCTTCGAACGGAAGAGAGGCGCTGGAGCTGGCGCTTGCTGTCATGCCTGATCTCATCATCTCGGACATCAAGATGCCCGTGATGGACGGCCTCGCGATGATACGCGAGCTGTCGCCCAGGCTGCCGCGCTGCCAGTTCGTCATCTTCAGCAACTTCGATGACTTTCACCTGGTCAAGGAAGCGCTGCGGCTCGGCGCGAGCGACTATCTGATCAAGAGCGAGATCCGGCATGAGATGCTCGTCGAAGTGCTGAATCGCATACGTCACAAGCTGGAGAACGATGGCAGAGGGCCGCAGGTGCTGTTTGCGCTGCCGGATTATACGCAGAGTCTGACCTATCTGAAGGAGAACCTGTTCAAGGAGATGATCAGCGGCCTGGCCAGCAAGGACAAATTCGAGGCGCTGCGGGAACAGCTGTATATTCGCTTGCAGCCGGAGCCCTTCGTCGTGATCAAGATGATGATCGACCGGTTTGACCGGGTGAAGAAAAAATATGTGGAGAAGGACGAGAAGCTGCTGCGCTTCTCCATCGTGAATATCGTCGAGGAGATCACGCTGCCCAAGCGAGACAAGGAAGTGGTGGTCGAAAGCTCCTCGGAATATCTGCTGTTCCTCAATGTTCAGCATGAGGAATCTGAGCAGGCAAGAGCCCAACTTCTCAAGCTGTGCCAGAGGCTGCTGCGCACCGTGAACGATTTTATGAACCTGTCCATATCGCTCGGCATCAGCAGCATGGTGCAAGGTTATTCTTACATCCGGCTGGCCTATAACGAAGCGGATATTGCTGTAAGACGTCGCTTCTATGAAGGGGCGGGCAGCATCATCTTCTTCGAAGACCTGTCGCGGGAGCCGGCGCGAGACGGCCGTCAGATGCCGCTCACCCGCGTCCACGCGGAACAGTTTCAGCATGTGATGGACAGCGGCAACCGGGCCGGGCTGACGGCTTTCCTGTCCACCGTCCGGCAGGTGTTGCACAAGGCACGATCCGACGAGGAAACCGTGCGCCAAACGTATCTCTACCTGCTGGAGATTGCGAATGCGACGTTCTATGTCGGATCACTGGCCCACGGATCACCCAGCATCCCCCCGTATGAAGCGATCCTGCATGCGGAGACATGGGAGAATATGGAGAACGTGCTTGCCGAGCATGTCCTGGCGTGCATGGAGGCGGAGCAGGACGATGCCTATCGCTCTTACACGGATATGGCGATCGAGCTCATCAACCGGTATTATGCGGAAGATATTTCCTTGCAGAGCGTGGCCAGTCAGATCAATGTGAACGCCTCGTACCTGAGCCGCATCTTCAAACAGGAAACCGGAGAAAACTTCACCGCTTACCTGACACGCATCCGCATCGAGAAAGCGAAGCACTATCTGGCCAGCGGACGCCTGCGCGTCTCTGAAGTGGCGCACAAGGTCGGCTACCACAACTACACGTACTTCAGCAAGATATTCAAGAAGGTGGTCGGCATGAGCCCGGAAGATTATCGAGCCAAGGTCTGTTCGACGACGACGCCGTGAATTTCCTGACCGATACCGAAGGAGGGGATCGGATGAACAGAAGGAGAGGGTGGTTCATGCCAGCGGGGGTCGGCTTGCTGTTCATCATGCTGACAGCATGCGTACACCCCGATGTACCCGCAAGCGATATGGCCGAGCAGGAGACGGAGCCCATCGTCCTGAGATACTCCAGCTTTCTCCTCGATTCCGCGCAGGCGGGCGACGTGTATCACAACGCGGTGGCGGAGTTCGAGGCGCAGCATCCGCACATTCGCATCGATCGGGACTTTATCCCGAACACCAATTATACGGCGGGCATCAAGACGCGGCTGCTTGGCGGAGAGAAGCTCGATGTATTCGACGTCTGGTCTCCCAGCCTGTTCGAGGAGTTTCGCAAGCTCGGTGACGTCTACCTGGACTTGAGCGGCGAGCCGTTTCTGGATGAATTCCTGTCTTCCTCGTTGGAACCGGTTACAGTCGGCGGCAAGGTGTACGGCGTTCCGGAGGTGATGCACAGCGACGGACTGCTCTATAACCGCACGCTGTTCGAAGAACTGGGCCTGAGCGTTCCCCGGACATGGGACGAATTTATCGAGTTGTGTGAGGCGCTCAAAGCCAGAGGGATCATACCGATCGCCTTTGATTCCGAATGGTGGGGACCGCAATTTTTCTTCGGCTCGATCATGTCCAATAACGGCGCGGATGCGGCCTGGACCGAGAAGCTGGAGCGCGGTGAAGTGACGGTGCGCGATCCGATCTTTGTCGATGCGATGATGAAAACGAGAGAGCTGATCGACAGGGGGTATGTTCCGCCGGACTGGCTGAGTCTGAGGCGCGAGCAGACGAAGGATATGATCGGAGCAGGGATAGCGGCCATGATGATCGCTGGCACATGGGACATGCCGAGCGTCATCGCCCGCAATCCGGATTATGACATCGATTTTATGATGGTGCCGGGAACGGACAGGACCGTTCCGAACATCAACATCGGGACGTATCGGGTGATCTATGCCGGGACGGAATATCCGGAGGAGGCGAAGCTGTTCGTGGCGTTCATGAACGGCAGGGCGAATCAGGAGAAACTGGCCCTTGGCGCGCTGGCGGTGCCTTCGGTGAAGGATTACCGGGTGAATCATCCGATCGTCGAGAAGATTGCGGCGGTCGTCACCCGTGAGGACGCGACCTTGTACTGGCCGCATACGGTATCCACCGAATCGCTGCAGGTGAGCATCCTGGAAGGAGTGAATCAATATCTGGTCGGCGCCGAGCTGGAGGCGGCACTCGACCAGATCCAGGCGGCGATCGATCAGGCGAGATTCAGAAGATAACCGGATGCCGATTATGGAGCGCACATCAGTTCGGGAACCAGCATGTTTCACGCATGTTTCGCGCATGCGTTTTTTTGTTTTATGCAAAAAAAAGCATATAGCCGGTAAAAATATGGCAAATTCGACATGCCGGACCCGGCCGCCCCCTGGAAGCTGGTAAAGAAAGCAACAATGGTTGTAAAAAACGATGATAGAGCAAAGGCAGGTTCCTGTTCTATCATGTGGGGGACAATGGCAAATTCATTATGGAGGATGGTCTTGATGAAGCAACGATGGTTGGTCGGACTTCTGGCATTATTGCTGGCATTGATGATGGCCGCCTGCAGCTCGGGCGGCAACGCGGGAAATGGTGATGCTGGAGACAAAGGCGGTGATTCAAGCAAAAAAGCGACGCTCCGATTCGCATTGTGGGATTCCAATCAGGCGAAAGGCTTGCAAGTGATGGCCAATGAGTTCATGGAAGACAATCCGGATATGAACATCCAGATCGAGGTCACCGGCTGGATGGACTACTGGACGATGCTCGAAGCGGGAGCCACGGGCGGTTCATTGCCGGATGTGTTCTGGATGCACTCCAATGAGATCTATCGTTACGCATCCAACGGGATGCTGCTGGATCTGACGGACCGGATCAACAAGAGCAGCAAGGTCGACCTGAGCAAGTTCCCGCAAGGGATCGTCGAAATCTACAACCATGAGGGCAAACAGTATGCGGTGCCGAAGGATTTCGACACGATCGGACTTTGGTACAACAAGAAGCTGTTCGATGAAGCGAATCTCTCATACCCGGATGAGAACTGGACCTGGGATGATCTGTACAATGCGGCGAAGGTATTGACGAAAGACGGCGTGTACGGCTTCCTCGCAGCGTTCCATAATCAGGAGGGGTATTACAACTTCGTCTATCAAAATGGCGGCACGATCATCACGAAGGACAAGAAGTCGGGCTACGATGATCCGAAGACGATTGAAGCCCTGGAATTCTACGTGAAGTTTATCCGCGACGGTCTCTCGCCGCAAATATACGGCGACGCGGAACGCGCCGAGGCGCTGCAAAACGGCCTCGTGGCGATGGGACTGTTCGGTTCGTGGAACCTGTCCGGATTCACGGCGAATGAATTCATCTCGGAGAACTTCGATGTAGCCGTCCTGCCGAAGAATACCCATCGGGCCTCGATCTACAACGGTCTGGGCTATGCGATCGCGCATAATACGAAGTATCCGGATGAAGCGTGGAGGTTCGTCGAATATCTCGGTTCGAAGGAAGGTCAGGAGAGACAGGCGGAACTCGGCGTTGCGATCTCCGCGTATGAGGGCACGGCCGAGAAATGGATCTCCTCCAACGACAAGTTCAATGTGAAAGTCTTCGTCGATATGGTCGATTACGGTGTCATCAGGCCTTACTCGAAGACGACCGCAGTATGGGAAGACAAGGCGTATGAAGCCTTAAGACCTGCCTTTACAGGCGAAATATCGGTTGAAGAAGCGGCTCGGAATGCGGCCAGAATCATGAATGAAAGCCTGGCAACCGAATAACAGGATGACAATGATCCATTCCGGGATGGGATACATTGCGGCAGCCGTACGGTTGCCGCAATTTTAACTGAAGGGAGGTCGCGATATGGCGAAATTATCAAACAAGGTGTCCAAAAACACGTGGAATGAATGGATCTGGGCCTGGTTTCTGATCGCGCCTACCACCATAGGCTTGATCGTCCTGAACATCATCCCGATCTTTCAGACCGCGTACCTCAGCTTCTTCAAAAGCGGTGACTTCGGCCGCAATCACATCTTCGTCGGTCTGGACAACTACGTGCGCATGTTTCAGGATCCGCAGGTTTGGCAGGCGGTGGTCAACACCCTGGTCTACACGCTTCTGGTCGTTCCGGTCAGCATCGCCTTCGCCATGCTGATCGCCGTTCTCCTGAACCGGCCGATCCGTGGCAGATCGCTCTACCGGACGATCTACTTTATCCCGATGATCGCCGCGCCCGCGGCCGTCACGATGGTATGGAGATGGCTTTACAACTCAAACTTCGGACTGATCAACTATCTACTCTCCCTCATCGGGATTCCGCCCGTGAACTGGACGACGGACCCGAAGATTGCGATCGTCTCCATCGCCATCATCGGCATCTGGAGCATCGTCGGGTACAATATGGTGCTGCTGCTCGCAGGACTGCAGGAGATCCCGAGAGACTTTTACGAGGCATCGGAGATCGACGGCGCGGGGAAGGTGAAGCAGTTCTTCACAGTGACGTTGCCGCTCGTTACGCCGACGCTGTTCTTCGTCATGGTGACGACGATCATCCAGTCGATGCAGGTATTCGACGTGATCTACATGATGATCGATATCACGAATCCGGCGTACGAGAAGACGGTGTCGCTGGTCTATCTGTTCTACAACAACTCCTTCAAGTATTCCGACAAGGGCTATGGATCCGCGATCGTCATGCTGCTGCTCGCGATCATCATGATCATCACCGTCATCCAGATCAAGGTGCAGAAAAAATGGGTGAACTATTCGTAAGGCGAGAAAGGAAGGAGAACCGATGAGTTATAAGCCGATGGTGTCACGCATCCTGATCCATGTGTTCCTGATCTCGGGAGCCTGCAGCATGATCCTGCCGTTCGTCTGGATGGTGCTGACCTCGTTCAAGACAGTCGCCGAATCGACCTCGATGAATCCCTTTGTCTGGCTCCCGAGTGAATGGAAATGGGAGCATTACATTAACGTATGGCGACAGAACAATTTCCTGATCCTGTATGTGAACACGTTTGCGATGATGGCCATTCGCGTCATCCTGGGCGTCCTGTTCAGCGCCATGGCCGCCTATGCATTCGCCCGATTGAGATTCCCGGGCAGAAGCTTCTTCTTCGGACTGGTCCTGTTTCAGATGATGGTGCCGACACAGATCTTCATCATACCGCAATATCTGATGGTCGACGCGCTCAACATGCGCAACACGATCTTTGCCCTGGTCTTTCCCGGTCTGGTGAGCGCCTTTGGAACGTTCCTGCTGAGGCAATTTTTCCTGGTGCTGCCGAAGGAACTGGAAGAGGCGGCGAAGCTGGACGGCTGCAATATCGGGCAGACATTCCTGTTCGTCATGCTGCCGCTCACCCGTTCCGGCCTCGTCGCCCTGGGGATCTTCACAGCGCTGTTCGCCTTCAAGGAGCTGATGTGGCCGCTCATCGTCAACACGAGCGCGGACGCCGCGACGCTGTCATCCGCCCTTGCGAAGATTCAGAGCGCTTATTCCGTTCATTATCCGGAGCTGATGACCGCTGCCGTGCTGGCAATATGGCCGATGATGCTCGTCTATTTCCTGTTCCAACGTCAATTCATCGAGGGGATCTCGACCTCAGGAGGCAAGCTGTAGCTTCTCCTCATCATCCTGTGCATGCAGGTAATCCATAAGTCGCAAGATCATCACCACCGCCTCCGCCCGTGTCGTCACTCCTTGCGGCGCAAACCGGTTGTCGCCAACTCCCTGAACAAGTCCAAGTTCTGTGGCGGCGGCGACAGCCGGATACGCCCAATCTCCTATCTGATCCGCATCTCGATACGCCAGCGGTTTGCCTGCCGCAGCCTGCTCGTCATACCCTGCCGCGCGCATGATCATGACCGTCATCTCGGCGCGCGTGATCAGCCGTTCAGGTCCGAAAGTGCGATCAGGGAAGCCTCGGACGATTCCAGCCGCGGTCGCGCGGGCCACATGCTCTCTGGCGAAGTCCGGTATGCGATCGGCGTCGATGTAATCCGGCCTGGAGCTTGTCGGGCCGGAGAGCATCAGGGCTCTGGACAACATCGTGGCGAACTGCGCGCGCGTCACCTCATCCTGCGGTCCGAACCTGCCGTCCGGATAGCCCTTGATCCACCCCATCCGCTCCGCCCTCAGGATCGCGTACTCCGCCCAATGCCCCTCGATGTCGCTGAATATGGCCGCGGTCGGAGCAACCTGCAAGGTGATCTTGACATCGGGACTTTGGGAGATGCTGTTCACCTGGCTGTCCACCAGCTTGACGCGAGCCAGGCGGACGGAGGTTTCCCCATACCCGATCGCCTTGAACCGAATCGTGGCCAGCTGCACATCTCCGCTCTCTCCGCTCACCTTGCCGATCTTCGTATGCGCGAAGACGATCACCCCGTTCCGAATGATCGGCGGGACCGTGAATCCCGACCAATCTGCGGACGCTTCCCTCACCTCCAGCACTTCCGGATCATACATGAGTCGCAGCTCGTATCCATACACATCGCTCAGGTGTTGAGCGCTGATGGTCACGTCCAGCTCTTCACCCGCCTGCACCCGCTTGACGACGGCGTCCAACGTGTAGATGGGCTCGTCCAGGGCAAGCGCGGCAGAAGTGGTCGCGATCAGCATATAAGCGAGCATCATGATGGCCAGGGAGCACCTGGCGACCAGACGCATCGACTTGCTAAATATCCTGTGTCTCATCAAGCACATGCCTCCTGTTATCCATGAGAGTGAAAAGGGCCAGGAGCATCCGCCTTCAGCAGGCGGTCGATGCTCCTGGCTGATTCGATTAATTGGACAGGATCAACTGAGCCATCATCACGAGATCGGTGATGTCGATGATGTCATCGCCGTTCAGATCGAAGTGCGAGTATTGATCCCAGTCAGGGCTGTTCTTCGATTTGCCGTAAGCGGATGCCATCATCGCGAGGTCGCCCACGCTCACGCGATCATCATCGTTGAAGTCGCCAGGGATCGTCGGCTTGCGGATCAGGATCGTATGCTCTGCGCCGGCAACTGACGTTTCCGTGCCATCCTTGTCGGCGACGGTCAGATTCGTGATGCGGACCTTGGTCGTTCCCTCTGTCTCCAGGGCCTTGAACGGAAGCTTCATCAGGTCCTGATCGGGATTGGTCTGCCAGTCGTCCAGGTGAATGGCGATGACGCGAACCCTGCCAGGCTGATCTTCCTTGTAGCCCAGGATGACGAACTTGTTGTTCATCAGGGATACCGGTTCTCCGAGCATTTCGAGCAAGTCCTTGTCGTATTCGAACGTGATATCCTGAGCGTATACGGGCTGTCCGATGCCCCGCAGACCATAGGTCACATGGAACGTCTGCCCTTTCTCAACCGTCTCCGGACCGGTCAGGACCGCCGGACTGGTCGGCCCGTCAGAATCCACCATCACCTGCGGATACAGGTCGAAGCGGTCAAATGCTGGCGTGTACTGATTGGGCACGGCTGTATAGTGAGTGAATCCCGCCGTTCCCGATGCATTGTTGCCGCCGTATGGATTGGATCCGCCGTTGTACGTGTTGTTGTTGGAGAAGCGGATCGTGTTGGCGCCAGCTTTCAGATGAACATCGATCGTCTGGGTAGCGTAATGGAGCCAGGAGATCGTATTCTTGAAATGCACGGTGAACGGTTCTTCGCCGTTTACGCTGATCTGCGCGTAACGCTCCACCACATCGTTGTTATAGGCGTGAGTGCCTGCGCTTTCGCCGTTCGCGTATGTAACGACGAGTTTGTACACCCCATCCTCCGGCACTACGATGTTCGGAATCTCCAGATAGCGTTCCTCACCGTCATACGAGGTGATCCCGTTGACATATTTGCCGCCGGATGCGTACCTTGCAAATACATCCGAACGGATCAGAGGCAGCTCTTGTCCTGCCGGCTCACCCACTACGATCGCATCCTCCGCTTCAATCGAGAAGATCGGCATCTGGCTGGCGTATACCGCTTGCACCTCATCCAGGCTCAAGCTTGCCGTCGATCTGATGTCGATCAGGTTGATGCCTCTGCGCAGGAACATGCGGACGGTGGCTTCCTTCCAGTTGCCGTTCGTCTGGCCAACCGCGATATTCACCGCATGAATGCGGTCATGGTCGATGATGATATCGCCGCTGCTCGCAGACGCATATCGGAAGGTGACGTCATACATTCCGTCATCGAGTACGCTGAACACGAAGCGTGTGCTTGCATCAGCGTGGTTGCCATAACCGGTGATGTAGCCCGCACCATTGTATCCTGCGAGCTGATTGTCTCTGAACAAGCCCGCTGCAGGATCGTATTCGGAGAATTCCGCCTGCACCTTATAGGTTGGAGCGGCGCCCTTCGGACCGTGATAGGTCAGTTCGATCGCATCGAGCGTCGATTCGCCGATTCCTTCTTCACCCGTATCCAGGTTGTACTTGCTGATGCTGATCGTATGTGTGCCGGCATCCAGATCGATGAACGTCGTATGGCCGCCGAGCTGTTGCATGCTGTAATCGGCGCGCAGGATGATCTTGAAGGAAGGCTGATCATCCACCTTGATGAACCATTCCGAGTTGATGCGCTGAGTGGCATTGCCTGTGTTGGCCTGGTTCGGCATGCTCGCCGTCGCTCCGCTGCCGCCGATGAGATCGAGCCTGTAGGAGCCGTCGGCAGGCACCGTGATGTTCGTCCAGCGAACGACACTGTCTGTCTTGTTGATGCCTTGAACGATGCGGCCGCCGGATGCTGCACGATTGGTGTTTGCTGCCGGATACAAGTTGCCGATCGTAACGTTCGTCCTGACATCAGCTTGTTCCGCTTCGTAGCGGTTGAACCAAACTTCATGGGAATCGCTGTCCGCTGCAGGTGTGATCACTGCGAAGTAAGCAGCCGTATAATCGTCGATGTCAAGAGTCAGCGTGACAGTTCCGTTATCAACTGGATAGTTGCGGTCGATGATCTGCGTCGGTTCCACGAGATAGCCGGTCAGTCCCGTGTATCCGGCGTACCAGACAGTTACTCTGACTTGCTCTGCATCCTTCAGGAATTCAGGGCTGTTCGCATGACCGCTTAAGTTGCGGAAGACGATCTTGCTCTCGCCCTTCGTTCCCCCGAACGCAATGGCAACCTGCTCCTTATCGTCCTGAATCGAGGCGAGTCCATACAGACCTGGTCCTTCGCTGTCATCCTCATGTCTCGCGTTGTTAACGGTGATCTTCGCCATGTCGCCGCCGATCATATCGGCATACCATTTGTACAGCCACCATGCGCCATTCGGCTCATTCTGGCCTGCCAGGAGAGACCCGTAGGAGTTCGCCGTATTCCAGTAAGGCAACATGCTGTTCATCTTGTGCTCATCGTAGCGGGCGATATACTGGATCAGCGATCCGCCCACCGCGATTTCCTCCATGGCGGCATATTCGTTAATGTCGACCTTCAGCGGGAACGGACTATCGCGATCCGGATACTTCTCCAGGTAGATCGGTTCGTACTTCTCTTCCAGTGCACGGAAGGATGCGAGGTTGGGCCCTGCTTGCAGGAAGGCCTTGGCCCACAGCAAGTGCCAGGAGACGACATCCGGCAGGCAATCGTGCTCGACGCAGAATGCGATGAAGTCCTCCATGAACGCATTCGAATACTGGGTCAGGTTCGGCCCGGAGATAAGTGCTCCAGGATCGATTTCCTTGATCTTGTTCGTGACTGCGAGCCAGTCGTTGTTGAACACGGCGCGTGAATTTCTGCCCGTCTGGTTATTGCTTAATAATTGCGGATAGCGGGTGTTGTTCTGCTCCGGTTCATTGTATGGAATGTAGATGAATTTTTCGTCCGGGTTCTCACCTGGATGGGCGGCTGCCCATTGATCCTTGAACTCCTTAACCGCCGTGACGATCGGAATGACCGCTTCATTAATATATTCTTCTGCTGTTCGGGATGGATAGTACCAGCGTTGGTAGTAATCCTGCATGACGATGTTGACCACTCGCCCGCCAGCCTCAAAGAAGTAATCCGCCACGCGCAGCGCATCGCCGGTCGGATGCTGGATGCCGTTCGGCGGCTTCTGCGTGATATGGGAAGGCTTGATCGGGAGCAGGGTATTGATGTCCGGGACGTTCGGTTCGCTCAAGGCATACAGCGCGCCGGCCGCCCCATGGAAGATCGGCCCAAGCGAACGATCCGCCAGATCAACGGTGATCTGTGCAGGCATGGTTTCGCCGGCACCTTCATGCTTCGTCTCTTCATACAGAGCGCTGACCTGGTCAGCCGTCAGCATCACATTGTACAGTCTGATGTCGTCAAACTTGCCGGCGATATCTCCGTCGGAAGTATACAACGATCTGCCGAAGTCATTGTACGTCAAGGCATCAAGATATTCGCGGCTGAACAGTCGTTCCAGCACGGAAGCAACCGTGGCGCCGCCTGTGCTGTTGTTCGGTTCGATGCCTTTGATGCCGGTCGGTTCGCCGTCGAAGTACACTTCGTACTCGCCGCCCTCGTTCATCGCAACCACGATATGTTGCCATTTGCCACGGGCAGGGTTCTTGTTCCAGGCGATGTCCCCTTTGTACGAGGCGATCTTCGTCGGATCCGTGCCGATGTAGACCCGATTGTTGAATGTGCCTCCGCCTGCCACGAAGATGAACTCCGGATCCTGCCAGCCGGATATGCCGGAATTCGTCAACCCTTTCTCCGTGATCGTGGAGGACAGCAGGCGCGTATAACCGCTGGACGACGATTCGATGTACGCCCATACGGCAAACGTCAGCTCGTCATTCACCTGTGAGTACAGATGATTGGGCAAGCTTAGCCATCCAGTGCCATTTACGCCGCCGGATAAGGACAGGACATTGCCTCTCAGCTCATCTGTTATCACTTGCGCCGTTCCCTTGAGTACTGCATCATCCGCACGATTGTCCGAGTTGGCGCTGTTCACTACGTTTGCCCCATCCACTTGATCGAAAGTCCAATGGAAGATCGGCGTTGCAGGATCTGACTCTGCGAGGAGAGATACGTCAGGGACAGAAGCGGAGACTGAAGCGCTTGCAAATGCAGGCGGCAACAGGAGCAAGATTGCAAGCATGGTCATCAGCGCACGCTTGGCATAGCTTTTCATTCGTCATTTCACCTCTTTTATTGGTATTTTGGAGTTCATGACTGTTCGCTCCAGTTAGCGGTCATCTTCCTCCCTTCTCTAACAATTGATTGTAGGGTTCGGTTCCTATCATAATGCCAGATGCTAGAGTTACGATATTAAGGATTTTTACTACTCCTGTTCCTTTCTTTACGACTGTGGCAACTAGAGTCGGGACGGAGCAAACAACGTCCATGTTCTTTTTTTACTGCGGCTTTCCGTTTTTTTCTGCAGGCATGGGGATACTCGCCTTTCCGCAACTGAACGCCTGCCAGGCCCAGTTGTTGAATACTGATTTTTTACTGGTCTGGTGAACCACACTGCAGATATAAGAAAAACCACGCACCATATCCGGTACGCGGTTTCGTTTCCGATATTCTGCTTCTATTCTGCATCAGACTTGCCGTGTTGGAACGGCCACCAATTCGCCTGGCCGAACAAACGCACCATCAGCGGAATGAACAGCGGCAGGAACACGAGCGCGTAGAGCACGAGTCCCGCCAGGACGATCGTCGCGATCATGAGCAGCGACAGGACGCCGGACGGAAGCATCGCCGCAAACGTGCCGCCGAGGATGATGACCGCCGAGAAGATGACTGAACCCATCTTCTTCATCGCTTCAAGGATCGCATCCTTCACATCAAGATGCGTATACTCGTTGAAGCGGCCCATCAGGAAGATGCTGTAGTCGATGCCCAGCGCGAGCAGCATGACGAAGGCGAAGAATGGTACCGCCCAGGTAACGCCGTCATATCCGAGCAGATCGACGAAGATCCATTCTGCGATCCCCATCGAGGTGTAATAGGTAAGCAGCAGCGAAGCCATGAGATAGATCGGCATGATGATCGATCTAAGCAGCAACGCCAGCACGATGAAGATTCCGATCAGCATGATAACCGCCGTGCGGCTGAAGTCTTCCTCCGATACCATGGCCAGGTCATGGTGCATGCTGGTCGTACCGCCTGCGGCATATTCCGCGTCATCCAGCGGCGTCCCAGCTACTGCCCGCGCCACCGCTGCATTCAGATCCTCGATCTTATCGAGTGTCTCCTGGTCGTATGGGTTGGTGTCGAAAATCACATCCAGCTTCGTCGTCATCCGGTCAGCCGACAGATAATTGTCGAGCACCTGGACGAACAGTTCCTCCTCGAGTACTTCCTCCGGCATGTACCAACCGCCAAGTTCATCATCATTGGTCGACAGGACCTCCAGATAATCAACGGCTTGATTCAAGCCATCTCCGATCTGTGTCAAACCGTCAACGCTCTGCATCAACCCATCGGTCAATAAACCAATCTGGCTGTTCAGTTCCGCAAATCCTGCTTGCAGCTGGCGCTGACCGTCTTCGATCTGCGTCAGACCGTCGATCGCGCCAGGGACATTCGCTGCAATCTGTCCTTGCCCATCAGCCGCCAGGTTGAGGCCTTGCTCCAGCTCTTGCAGTCCACCTATCAACGCATCAAACGCCTTGTTCAGCTCGCTGTGCCCAGCGTTGGCCTGACTGAATCCGGCTGTTGCATCGCTCAAGCCAGCCTGCACGTTAGCGAGCTGCGCATTCAATTGGCCGATGCCTGCAGTCAGTTCCTCGGCTCCGCCTTTGAGCTGCGTTGCGATGCCAAGCGCTGTCTGGAACTGCACATCCTGCGCAAGATCCGGATGGCTCGCTGCTACGGCCTGCAACGCTTGCTCCAGGCCAACCAGCCCATCACGTATGCCTGCCAGCCCTGCCTCGATATTGCCATACTGTTCTGACAATACGCCTACACCGCCGCTCAGCTGCTCGTAGGCGTCTGCGATCTGTTGATACGTCGCTCGCAGCGTCTCCGCATTGCGCCTCATCTCCTCGAGGCCGCTTCTCAGCTGAGCAGCGCCAAGCGCGCCGTCGCGCACGCCTTTCTCCAGCTCGCCAAGTCCCGCAGAGAGCTGTGACAGACCGTTCACCAGTTCATTGGTCCCATCTGCCAATGCAGCTGCTGCATCGACGGCTTCGTCCAGCTTCGGCTTCGACTCTGTCAGTTTGTCACTCGCTTCAGCGAGACCGTCGCGAACCTGCACGATGCCGTCCACTCCTTGGACAAGCCCGTCCTTCAGCATATCCGCCTGACCCGACACCGACAGTTCCTTCAGCTCCTCGCCAACCGGACGCGTTGCACTGCGCACCTTGCTTACGCCGTCCACCTCCAGCAGCTCGCGGCTGATCCGCTCGATCCACGCCATGCCTTGCGGATTGTCCAGCGGTTCATCATGCTGGATGACGATCGAAGTAGGCAATGATTCCCCCGGGCCGAAATGCTCCGAGACGATATTGAACGCCTTCACCGAATCGTAACGCTCACCGATCTCATCCAGAGAGTTATACGTCACATCGCCGTCATATTGCCAGAGTGTCGGGACGACGATGACCGCGATGATCGCCAGCGCGATGAGCGGTCTGCGCAGCGAGAACGATCCAACAGCTCCCCACAACCGGCTGTCCTTATGGCCTAGGGACTTGCTGCCAGGCCAGAACATGGCGCGGCCGAACGTGGCCATGAAGAATGGCATCAACGTGAACAGGGCGATCAGCACGACCACCACGCCAACGCCAACCGCAACGGCAGACTGGTAGAGGATGAACCTCGAGAAACCGATGGCGATGAAACCGACGAGAACCGCAAGACCGGAGAAGATTACCGTCTTACCCGCAGTACGATAAGTAGCAACGATCGCCTCTACCATGCTGTCTTGCTTAGCCAACTCTTCCTTAAACCGGCTGATCAGCAAGATGCAATAATCCGTCCCGATCCCGAACATGACCGCAACCATGAAGATCTGCGTATACGTTGACAGCGGAAAGCTCACATATTCAACCAGATACGCCACGATCGACTGGGCAGCGAGATAGCTGATCCCGATCGTCAAGAGCGGGATGAAAGGGGCAATCGCCGAACGGAATACGACGAACAGAATGACCAGAATAAAGACAACCGTGATCACTTCCGTTCGCTTAAGCCCTTCCTGCGAGGAGATCACCACATCTTCCGTTATCAACGTGCTGCCGGTCAGATAGTGCTCCACCGACACGGAATCCATCGCGTCGTACAACCCATCGCGCAGATCGCTCTCTGCCCATGCCTCTCCATCCAGACCAAGCAGCACGAGCACCGTCGTGCCGTCCTCCGAAACCATCTGCTTAGCCAGGTCCGGCTGTTCAAAGTGCGACATGACCGACGTAAGTCTCAGCTCGTCTTGACGCTCCTTCAAGATGTTCACAGCATCTTCAATCTCGCTCAGTTCTTGTTCATCAAGACCGTCATGATCATAAAATACATAAACCGCTGATGCGCCGCTGCCCCCAATCTCCTCGAGCATCTCTGCTGCACGCAGCGAAGCCGAGCCGTCCGGCATCGTCAGTTGCCCCTTCTCCCGGACCAGCTCCTGCATATTCGGCGCCGTCAGGAAGAGCCCCACCGCGAGCACAAGCCACAGAGCGAGTACCGCCCAACGGAACCTAACGATTGCTTTCATCCTTTAACTCCCTCCATCCTTTTTGATAATCGCCGCCAGCTTCTCATAGAGTGTCAGGAACTGGTCGATCTCAGCTTGTGTGAATTGGCTGATGAACCCCACCAACAGTTCATGAATGCGGCTCGCAGCCGCCTCATATACCTCTGTCCCTTTCTCCGACAGTTGGAAGCTGACCACACGCCGATCTTTGTCGTCTTGTACGCGTGTGATATATTGTTTGTCTACGAGACGCGATGTAATCGCCGTTGTAGCGCTCTTATTGACGCAGAACGTATCCGACAACTCGCTGGCCGTACAGCTCTTGCGATTGTATATGTAACGCAAGGTTAGAAACTGGTCGAGCGTCAGTTCGTTGTCGATGCACTCGCGGATGAGCGCATTCAGTTTGCGCGTTACAGTGAATGATACGGCTTCGAATCGGTCGATATACTCGGTAATTTTATCTGTATTCATTCTCTCCTCCTCCCTGTCGACCATATAGTTCAACGATTGAATTATTCACCCATGTAACTATATACCTGATCAAACCCTAAGTCAAGGGCAGGAAAAAAGCTGCCTGGAAGATCGACGTGAACACTATCACATCGGCCCTTCCAAACAGCCTCATGTCCCTTCTATCTTGCGATCTTGCCGCTCGCATCACGGATAGCTCGCGAGAAAGCTTCATTCCAAGGAGATAGAAATGTGACAAAACCCCCGTCCCTCTGTCACTACCTCTGTCACTAGTCGTTCAGGTCAGGACGTTTGCCTTTCACCAGGTAAACGACGCTCTCACCGATATTCGTCGCATGATCCGCCATTCGCTCCAAATATCGGCTGACGAAGCACAGCTGCAGCGCCTGGTTCACATGCCGGCTGTTCTCCATGATGTACGTGAACAGCTCGCGCAGGATCTGGCTGTGCAACTGATCCACCTCATCGTCCATCTGCGCCATCTTGTAAGCGAGCTGAACATCCTCGCGGATATACGACTGGATGCTGTCGTTCGTCATCAACTGAACGATCTCGGCCATGCGCGGGATATCTACCAGCGGCTTGATCAGCCCTTCCGTCTCGATGCGAGTCGTCACCTTGGCGATATCCACGGCCAGATCCGCCATCCGTTCGAGATCGCCTGCCATCCGGAAGGCGATGATGATTCGCCTTAGATCCTTGGCAACCGGCTGTTGAGTAGCGATGATGCGCGTTCCGATTACCTCGATTTTTTCTTCCATCTCGTTGATCTTCGGATCGCTATTGATAACCGATTGGGCGAGCGGCACGTTCATCTCCTTCAATGACACAACAGCCTTCTGAATCGCTTCCTCCACCTCTTTGCCCATCGCGATCAGCGCTTCGCGCAACTCATCGAGATAAGCGTCAAACTGCGTGCGCTTCGTCACTATCATCGTGTATAACCTCCTGATCAGCCGAACCGGCCGCTGATATAGTCTTCGGTACGTTGGTCCTTAGGGTTGGAGAAGAGCCTATCCGTCCGATCGAATTCGACAACCTCGCCATTGAGGAAGAAAGCCGTATGATCGGATATGCGTCCTGCTTGCTGCATATTGTGCGTAACGATGATGATCGTATATCGTTCTTTGAGCTCCGACACCAGTTCCTCGATCTTCAAGGTCGAGATCGGATCCAGCGCCGAAGTCGGCTCATCCATCAGCAGTATCTCCGGTTCCACAGCTAACGCCCGCGCGATGCAGAGCCGTTGCTGTTGCCCGCCGGACAGCCCGTACGCCGATTTCTTCAGCGAATCCTTCACCTCATCCCAGAGTGCTGCCGCTCGCAAGCTTCTCTCCACGATCTCATCCAGCTCCGCCTTCTTCTTGACGCCGTGGATGCGGGGTCCGTAAGCGACGTTGTCATAGATCGATTTCGGGAACGGATTCGGCTGCTGGAATACCATGCCGATCTGTTTGCGCAGCAGCTCGACATTGACATCCTCATCATAGATGTTCGTCCCGCCGATCATCACCTTGCCTTCGATGCGCACGCCTCTGATCATGTCATTCATCCGGTTCAAGGTTCTCAGCAAGGTGGACTTGCCGCAGCCGGATGGACCGATATAAGCGGTGATCGTTCGCTCCGGCACTTGCATATCAATGCCCTTCAGGGCATGATGGTCACCATAGTAGAAATCCAACTTCTGTATATCCACGATCGTTGTCATCCTCATAACCTCCGCTTAAGCAGGATAGTTGCACTTCGTCCTAACGAACTTTGGCATAAGCCGCACACGGTTCGTTGCATACTAGTAGTCGTATCACGAGTCCGATCTCATCCATCAACGTCTCTGAGCCTTGTTCCGCAGGAAGATCGCCAGGGCATTCATGCTGAGCAACACGATGAGCAGCACGATGATGCCTGCTGACGCTACGTGTTCGAAGTCGCGATTGGACATGCTCGCCCAGGAGAAGATCTGCACGGGCAGCGCGGTGAACGAATCCAGCAAGCTGTCCGGGATAGCCCGAGTGAAGGCAACGGCTCCGATGGCGATGATCGGCGCTGTCTCTCCAATCGCCCGTGAGAGGGAGAGGATCGAGCCGGTCAGAATCCCGGGCAACGCACTTGGCAGCACGACGCGTACCACCGTCTGCCATTTGTTCGCGCCAAGCGCATAGGAAGCTTGCCGTTGACTGGCCGGTACGGCACGGATCGCTTCCTGCGCTGCAACGATCAAGATCGGCAGCACTAGCAAGGTTAGCGTCAGAGCACCGCTCAAGATGCTATTGCCCAGATAGAACATTCTGACGAACACCGTGAGTCCGAGAAGCCCGTAGACGATCGACGGAACCCCGGCGAGATTGGAGATATTCATGCGAACGAAGCGGCTGAACCAGTTGTCCTTCGCATATTCCTCCAAGTAGATGGCGGTCGCTACGCCGATGATAAACGTCAGCGGTGCTGTGAGCATCATCAGCCAGAGCGAACCGATCAGAGCCGGATAGATGCCGTTCTTCTCCGGGATGCGCGAGGACTTGCCGGTGAGGAAGTCCCAATCCAGCCAACCGATGCCTTTCACGAATATATCGGCGAGCAGCACCGCCAGCGCCACCACCCCGACGAAGGTTGAAGCCAGGAAGAGCGTGCGGAAGAAGCTGTTTCGATTCTTGCGGATGCGGATGCGTCTGATCAGATCAGTCTGTTTCATCGGTACTCCTCCCTGAACTTCTTCTTGATATACCCGGCAAGCAGATTCATCACAAGCGTCATGACGAACAGCACCATGCCAACAGCATAGATCGTATAGTACTCCACGGAGCCATGGCTTGTATCGCCGTTCGCCACCATGACGATGTAAGCGGTGAGTGTCTGCATGCTCTCGAGCGGATTCCACGTCAGGTTCGCCAGCCCCCCTGAGGCCATGGCGACGATCATCGTCTCGCCGATCGCCCTCGACAGACCCAGCACGAAAGAGGCGACGATGCCAGACAGCGCTGCCGGCACCACAACCTTAAGCGCCACTTCGAAGCGCGTCGCGCCAAGCGCATAAGCGGCGTCCCGGATCGAGCGGGGCACGGCGGACATCGCATCTTCGCTCAGCGAAGAGATCATCGGGATGATCATGATACCTACGACGAGCCCAGCGCTGAGCGCGTTGAAGACGCTCAGCTCAGGGATCAGCTTCTGCAAGAGTGGCGTGACGAAGGTTAAGGCGAAGAAACCATACACGATCGTCGGAATGCCAGCCAGGATCTCAAGCAGCGGTTTGAGAACAGCGCGAACCTTGGCAGGCGCGTACTCGCTGAGATAGATGCCGCTGAACAGCCCGATGGGAAGCGCGACCAGAGATGCGATGCCCGTGATCATCAGCGTGCCGGCGACGAGCGGCAACACGCCGAAGGCTTGCTGAGAGCCGGCAAACAGCGGCGTCCACTTCGTACCGAACAGAAAATCGAGGAGCGGTACCTGCCGGAAGAAGCCGGCCGACTCTGTCAGCAGGATGATCACGATACCGATCGTCGTCAGGATCGAGATACCGGCGAAGATCGCGAGGACGATCGGCATGATGCGGTCGCTGGAGAGGAGTTTCTTCCGTTTCTTGAGCTCCAGCCTGTGTCCATTTACAGTCATGATGACGATACCCCCTGGGATAATCTTGTTACTGCGGATGATCCAACTTGGCCCAGCCAAGCCGACAACCGTGGCAGTCGAGACGCATCATGCGCGCCTCACAGCCACGGTCCGTCATGCTAATATCACTGATCGGGTTCATGCGCTTAGCGAATATGAGCCAGATTGGCTTCGAGCTTCTCCTGCGGCAAGCGAACATACCCGACTGCTTCCACCAGGTCCTGCCCTTCCTCGCTCATATAAAACTCGATGAAGGCCTTCACTTCCGGGCGATCCAGCACCGACTTCAGCGGATACATGTAGATCTCGCGGGACAGGGGTGCATAAGTGCCGTCATTGATCGATTCCAGCGACGGGCTGACATACTCATTGCCATCTGCTGCTTTAATCGCTACAGCCTTCAGGCGATCAGCGTTATCGATGTAGTACGAGTATCCGAAGTATCCTAGCGCGTACTTGTCGCTGCTGACACCTTGCACCAGCACGTTGTCATCCTCCGAAGGCACATAGTCTTCGCGAGACACCTTGGCTTCGCCGTTGATCGCTTCCGTGAAGTATTCGAATGTTCCGGAAGCTGTGCCAGGGCCGTACAGATTGATCTTCTCATCCGGCCAGCTCGGGTCGACATCCGACCATTTCTGAACCTGACTGTCCTTCTGCCAGATCATCTTGAGCTGTTCAACGGTCATTTTCTCTGCCCAATCGTTATCCGGGTGGATCACGACTGTGATGCCGTCATAAGCGACCGGCATTTCAATGACATCATCGCCGTTCCCTCGAATCGTCTCCAATTCCGAATCCTTGATCAGCCGGGATGCATTGGCGATATCCGCTTCACCGTTCATGATCGCTTTGATTCCGTTGGAAGACCCAGTAGAAGCAACTTCTATGTTGACTTCCGGATGCAGGTTCATGAATTCCTCAGCAACCGCCAGAGCAATCGGATATACCGTTGAAGAGCCATTGAGCAAGATGTCTCCGGACAATTCTTCTTTCGCCGCATTGTTTCCATCGTTGCCTGCAGCGGACGAGCTGTTGTTTGAAGTAGTTGGCACACCCGCGCTGCCCGTAGTTTCTTCCTTGCCTCCATTAGAGCCGCCTGCACACGCAGCCAGCGTCATGACGAGCACGAGTGCCGCCGTGATCAAGATCCCCTTAAGCTTCCATCCTTTGAACAATTTGACCACTCCTCGATTGGTTTTCGCTTTACATGTCCCATCTTAAGCTTCCTATGTTTTCGCGGTTTAAAGAGATTGTTAGCGGAACGTTAAATCTTATCAGTCTCAGGCTCTATGCCCAGGTCGCGCTGGGTGCGTCACTGTCAACGATCAGAGCAGCTGCACGACAGTCGTTATTTTACTTACCGTTTACACAATCTAGCCTCTCATTTAATATCGCGAGATTAAGATAAAGGAAATGAGATAGCAGGAGTGGATCAGATGTCATTGTCACAAGTGATGCAGAGAATCGCATGGGGAAATCTCTCAATCGGGGTCAAATTAAGCCTGAGCTTCGCTGCCGTCATGCTGGTATTCATGTTGGCCGCCGTGTTCCAGCACTCCCGGATTACGGAGATCGAGCTCAGGATGTCGGAGGTGCAAGATCGGACAAACAAATATCAAAACGCTGAACAACTGAGACAATATACGATGGAAATCTCCTTGCTCAGAGGCAATCTGATGGTGTTCGGAGACGCACGAGCAACGGATCGGTTCATCGAATTAAGGGAGCTCATCCAACCCCTAGTGGCGAGGATCGCAGAGTCCGCTTCGACCAAAGAGCAGCGCATGTGGCGCAATCAGCTTCTGGTTTCGTCAGAGGAATATCTGCAGTTCTTCGAACAAGCCTTGCAGGTGATGGACGATGCCTCACTCACTGAAGAGCAGCGGCAGGATAGATTGATGAAGCTGCACAGCATGTCTGAGATTCATAAAGATTACATCCTGCAAGTCATCGATCAGTTCGTACAAGTCTACAATCTGGATGCAGCTGATGCCGAGGAGCAGATGCTGAGAAGCATGGAAGAAGCGAGTATCGCATCCTTCCTGATGCCGGCGATCAGCACCATGCTCGCGATCATGTTTACTGCATGGTTCATCATCGGGATTCGCCGGCCGATTCGTCGGCTGCAGAACGCAGTCCAGGCGATTGCGGAGGGGGATCTGAGGCATCAGATTAAGGTGAGAGGGGATGACGAGTTCGGAAGCTTGAGCCGTTATTTTAATCGGATGATCGACCGGGTCAGTCATATGTTGGGAAGCACGCAGGTGGCTGCTGTCTCGCTATATGACCATGCGGAGTCGTTTCTCCAATTCTCTCAAGCTACCGCAGAGGCGAACGGGATGATCGTGCATGCGATGAAGGAGATCGCAGCAGGAGCCCACAGACAGGCGGAGCTGACGGAAGACAGCGCTGCCCAGACAGTCGACATGCGAATGGTTATGAACTCGATGCATGATAACGCTGCGGAGATGAATGATCACAGCCTGGAGGCGATGAATTGGTGTGAAGCGGGGGCTCGAGAGGTCGAAGGCCTGCTGCAATCCGCTGAACAGACGGAGCGCATCTTCGACCAGCTCAGTACATCCATGGAACAACTCGCTGAGCAGACGAGGAAGATCGCGAAGATGACATCATCCATCAGTGAGTTTGCCGAGCAGACGAACATCCTGGCGATCAATGCCGCGATTGTCGCCGCACACGCCGGGCAGGAAGGCAGGGGCTTCACCGTCATCGCCGCACAGATCCGCGAGCTCGCTGACCGCTCCAAGCAAGCGACGGTGAGCATTCACGGGCTGATCGGTTCGTTGCAGAGCCAGATGCAAGATGTGAGCGACAACATGGGGAAGGTTCGATCCGCGATGGACTACCAACTCTCCAAAGTCGGCGGTACCCAGCACACCTTCGAGCAAATCCGCCAAGCGATGACTATCATGCACCATCAGGTTGCCGGCATTCACCTGCAGATCACGAAAGCGCAGGAGATACAGGATAGGATCGCTGCCGCGTTGCAGACGATGTCTGGGATTACAGAGGAGACAGCAGCTGGCGCTAGGGAGATCAATTCCAATGCAGAAGTGCAGCATCTGTCCGTTCAGCAGATTGCGGAGCAGGCTGAGGAGATCAACCGGTTGTCGGAGCAACTGATCAGAGAGATCCATCGTTTCAAGATCGCCGCTTAGTGCGGCTTTTTTTTTTTGTTTCGCTGTTGCCTATTCGAATGGACTCCAGCGACACTAAACGCGCTTATTGGATAAGCAGGTATTGGAGGGGATATTGAGGGAGGGCAGAAGGGAGGATCGGGATTATTTGACCACCAGCTTATAACCAACGCCGCGGATCGAGTCGATTCGGACAGCCTTCTGGTTCAGCTCCAGCTTCTTGCGGAGTGAACTGACATGAACGTCGACCGTCCGCTGCCCGCCGATATAATCGAAGCCCCATACCCGGTTCATCAGGTCATCCCGCGTAATAACCGTGCCTGGATGCTGGACGAGGTAGAGCAGCACCTCGAACTCCTTAGGACGCATCGGTATCAACTCGCCATGCACCTTCACTTCATATCGATCCGGGTAGATATGGATATCGCCGAGCTTGATGACCTTGTCTTCCACTTGTCTCGTATCCGTATCCGTTCCGCTCCGCCTGAGTACAGCCGATACACGTGCCAGCAGTTCCGCGACGCCGAAGGGCTTTGTCACATAATCATCCGCCCCCAGCTTCAGGCCTTGCACGATTTCTTCCTCTGCGTTGCGTGCGGTCAGGATGATAACCGGAGTCTTAATCCCTTTGCTGCGCAGCTGTTCCAGGACCTCGAAACCGCTCAGGCCAGGCAGCATCACATCCAGGATGATCAGATCATAGCTGTTCTCCAGACCTTCCTGGAGTGCCTCGTTGCCGTTATCGATCACTTTCGTCGCGTAGCCTTCCTGCGTCAGGTTATAAGACAACAAGCGAGACAAGGTTGGTTCATCTTCTACGACGAGGATGGTATGCTGCATGTCGTTGCCTCCCGTTCTATGGCATTTCATTTATATTTATCATAGCATTTACAAACCGCAGTTGTGTTAACCTTATGTTAAGCGGATGTAAAATGTCACGACTGTATCACCGGCAGCTCTACTGTAAACTTCGATCCGTATCCGTGATCGCTCTCGACATGAATCGAGCCTCCGTGCAGTTCGACCAGATGCTTCACGATCGATAGTCCGAGTCCGGTGCCGCCTGAGCTGCGCGAGCGAGCCTTGTCCACGCGATAGAATCGCTCGAAGATGCGCGGCAGGTCCTTCTTGGGGATCCCGATGCCGGTATCCGTCACGGAGATCGCGACACGATCATAATCCTCCTCATGCTCCCCTTGGCCTCCAAGCGTCGTCAGCTCCACCTTCACCTTGCCATGCTCCGGCGTATAGATGATGGCGTTGGACAGCAGGTTCAGGATCACCTGTCGCAACCGATCCTCATCCCCCTCGATATAGATGCCGCTCGGCGCGTGGAGCGTGAGTGAGATCGCCTTCCGCTGTGCCTCCGGCTTCATCATCTCGACGATGCTGTGCAGGAACTCGTTCAGTTCGATCGGCACGAGATGAAGAGGTTCCCGCTTCGACTCGATCTTGGACAGCTCCAGGATATCTCCGATCAGCCGGTTTAGCCGTTCACTCTCGTCATAGATGATCTGCAAGAACGATCTCGCCGTCGATTCGTCCTTCACCGTGCCGGACAACAGCGTCTCTGCGAACCCTTTGACTGCCGCCACTGGTGTCTTCAACTCATGAGAGACGTTGGCTACAAATTCACTGCGCATCCGCTCCAGCCTGCGTATCGCGGTGATATCATGCAGGACGATGACCAGACCGGAGCTGCTCAACGATTCTTGCTTCAAGGGGATGATGTGAATATCGATCGTCCGTTCCGTCGGATAGTACAGGACGATCTCATCGCGGATATGTGCGCCCTGGTAGATGCAGTCAGTGACCAGTTGTTCGAATGGCAGCGGTTGCTTTAACTTGTCATAGACGCTGCCGATCGCCTGGCTGGCCGGTATGCCGAGAATTTCCTCCGCCGCCCGATTCATAAGCACGATGCGGTCATCTCTGCCGATTACGACGATGCCGCTGATCATATTGTCGATTACGCTCATCAGACGATTCTCGTTCTCCGACAACTGTTCCATCTGCTGCTGCAGACTGCCTGCCATCGTGTTGATCGCTTCGCCCAGTTGACCTAGCTCGTCCCGATTCTTAAGCCTGACTCGCGCCTTATAGCTGTGCATCGTGATCCGCTTCGCAACGGCGATGATATGCTCGATCGGACGGGTGAAGCTGGACGCGAACCGATAGCTGACGAGGCCGCTGATCAGGAACAGCAGCGTAAGTCCGATCAGCAGATAGGCCCACAGCGAATAGACCGTTCTGCTCAGTTCACCGAGTCCCAGCGCCATGCGCACATACCCGAGCAATTCGCCTTCGTCATAAACGGCGGCTGCAACGTACATCATGCGCTCGCCGACCGTATCGCTATAGCGGATCGCATCGCCGAATGGCTCGCCATTCAGCACTGCTTGAATCTCCGGTCGATCGACGTGGTTGTCCATAGCCAGCGAATCGGACAGCGAATCCCCGATGACGAGTCCGTCCTTCCGGACGAAGGTGATACGTGCTTCGGTCAGCTCCGCGAATTTGCGGATCACCGCATTGTGCGCTGGATCATCGTTCGGTGTCGCATCCCGGAACATCGCCGGATCGATCATGGAGACGATCATCCGCACTTCGTTCATCATATTGATGCGTTTGGCATCGATGTAGGAGTCTTGGATCATTTTGCCGGAGAACAGCCCCGCTGCCAGAACCGACACGCCGATCAGGATGATGAATGTCATAAACAATCTGGTCCTTATGCGAATCACAACGCTGTTCCCCCTTCGATTCCAATATCGATGCGATCGATTCATGCCAAAAAAGAATCCCAAGCGCTGAAGTGGCCGGGATGGTCTCAAACCATATGCTTAACTGCTTTCTTTCACATCTAAATCAAACGTTGTTGCCAATGGTGTGCCTGCTTGGATCCCTGTTCGATAGCGATGGCAGGTCTCCCCAAGCGAACGAGCTTGCCCTGAGCATGCCTCATGCAGCGTTGCACATCCTGATGAAGCATCCTCCGGGCATTCTCTGACCCATTATGCAAATACCGGATCTTTAAACTGGCTGAGCTTCTCCAGCGATTCCTTCTCCACGTCCGCATGCAGGCTGTTGCCGTGCGAATCCATCGTGACGATCGCAGCGAATCCGTCCACCTCGAAGTGCCACATCGCTTCCGGAACGCCAAAGTTCAGGAAGTCGACGCCCTTCACCGCCTTGATCGTGTCCGCATAATATTGCGCCGCGCCGCCGATCGCATTCAGATACACCGCGCCATGCTCCTGAAGTGCTTTAAGCGTCTTCGAACCCATGCCGCCCTTGCCGATGACGATGCGGATGCCGAACTTCTTCAGGATATCGCCCTGATACGGCTCCTCACGGATGCTCGTCGTTGGACCGGCCGCCTTGACCTCCCAGCTGCCGTCTTCCTTCTTCAGCATAACCGGGCCGCAGTGATACAGCGCAGCACCGTTCAGATCAACCGGGCAATCGTGGTCCATCAGGTATTTGTGGATCGCATCGCGTCCGGTATACATCGGACCCTTGAGGATCACCACGTCCCCGACCTTAAGTTCACGAACCTGCTCCTCCGTCACCGGCGTATGCAGCACGAACTCTCTGCGTTCGCCCTTCGACGCTACGGCAGCTTCCATCGGTGCTTGCTTGTCCGTCATCTTCTCTGCGGAGCCTCTCTCATACAGCCAATCCTTGATCTCACCGGTCGTCGGGTCGAGGAGCACGCCTTGTCTGCGGAACGCCCAGCAATTGTAGGCGACGGATACGAAGAAGCTGGCCGGCAAGCGGTTGTAAGCTCCGACCTTGCAGCCGAGCAGCGTCACTTGACCGCCGAAGCCCATCGTACCGATGCCGAGCTTGTTGGCGTTCTCCATCACGTATGCTTCGAGTTTGCGCAGATCCTCGTTCGGGTTCACATCATCAACGGGACGGAGCAACTGCTGCTTCGCCAGCTCATACCCGGTCGTCCGATCGCCGCCGATGCCTACCCCGATGAAGCCGGCGCTGCAGCCTTGACCTTGCGCCTGATAGACGGCGTGCATGATGCACTTGCGGATGCCGTCCAGATCGCGTCCTGCCTTGCCCAGCCCTTCCAGCTCGGTTGGCAGGCTGTACTGGATGTTCTTATTCTCACAGCCGCCGCCCTTCAGGATGAGGCGAACGTCGATCGTATCCTTCTCCCATTGTTCGAAATGGATAACCGGAGTACCTTCCCCTAGGTTATCTCCTGTATTGGCTCCCGTGAGGGAATCGACCGAATTCGAGCGCAGCTTGCCATCCTTCGTGGCACGGGCAACCGCGCTGCGGATCGCCTTCTTCATCTCGATCTGATTAGCACCGACCGGACAGTGGATGAAGAAGGTCGGCATGCCTGTATCTTGACAGATCGGGGATACGTTGCATTCCGCCATCTCGATATTGTCCGCGATGGTCGAGAGAGACAGCGCGGCGCGCGTGCCTGCATCCTCGCTCTCTTGTGCACGCTTGATCGCACGGCGCACGTCAGCCGGCAAGTTGGTGGACGTTTCTTCAATCAACCGGTATATACTCTCTTCAAAATGTTGCATGAATCTGAGGACTCCTTTCGGTCATGAACTCGCTATACTATAATTATTATAATAGCACATGCGGGACTGAACCAGAATAAACCGGTTCCCTGCAGTCCCGGCAAGAACTTGAGATTTTGCGCGCCACTTGCGTGAACAACACATCCGGAAGGGGAAGCTGCCGTTGGACAGCCATTTTTTTGCCTATCTGTATCGACTTCGCTACATCGAGCGATGGAGCTTAATGCGCAACATCATGCGCGAGAACGTAGCCGAGCATTCCTTTCATGTCGCTGTGCTCACCCACGCGCTATGCACCATCGCCAATGAGGTATTCGGACAGCAGCTGCCGACAGACCGCATCGTCTCCATGGCGCTGTTCCACGATGTAACAGAAGTGATCACCGGGGATATCCCAACTCCCGTCAAGCATCACAACAAGGACATCCTGAGCAATTTCCGCGAGATCGAGGAGCTCGCTGCAGAGCGGCTCAGCTCGATGATCCCTGATGAGCTGCGGAATGTCTACAAGCCGCTGATCAGCGGCAAACGCGAGCTCGACGAATACAGGCGATATGTGAAAGCGGCCGATCTGCTCGATGCTTATCTCAAATGCACCTCCGAGCTGTCCGCCGGCAATCGCGAATTCTCCGTTGCCAAGCGGCAGATCGAAGCTCAGTTGAGCCAGTTGAACATGCCCGAGGTTGGTTACTTCCTCGAACATTTTGCGCCAAGCTTCGAGATGACGCTCGACGAGATGTCGGATGCTGGAGATGAACGAGCGAAGTAGCGTCTGAGAGCATAAAACGGTCCCGTCCGCTCTGCAGTTATGCCCAGCCGAGGATCGCGCCATCGCGCATGGCAGGGGTTGCAGTAAGCAGTACGGGACAGCATGACTGCGAGATCAGCCAAGCGAGCATGGGCGTGTATGCCGTAACAGCCGGCAATCGAAGCCAACTGACGGCAAGCTCAGGCGGGATCAGCCCAGCAAGCTTGGGTCGAACATGATGATGATGATGAGCAAGAACGACACTGCAGTGAGCGCACTGAACAGGCGGATGCGCTTCACATCTGCTCCTGCATCAGCACCTGACTGAAGCACTCTCTTGAGCGGTTTGCCCAGCATGCCGCTGAAAGCTCCGATCAATAAGATCAGCACGACCGTAGCCACCATCCACGCAACCGAATAGTCACCGAGTGACATCAGGTAACCGCCAGTGAGCAGTTGAACGAGCAGCACGATCTGGGCGAAGGTGTTGAACGCGCGAACCGAACTGGCGAAGCCTTTGCGCGTGTCGCCTGCGAGAGCGGCCAGCTTGCCTGCCATAAAGGGAAGCAACAGATAATAACCCATGCTGATTGCTCCGAGCAGATGAATGAAATAGAAAATGGAACCCATACTTATCACTCCTTAAACGTCGAAATTGATTATATGTACCCGGTAAACGGGCAACAGATGCGGTTCGTGCCCGCTTACCGGCTGTTCTTCACCACTTCGATTACCTTGCGCACAGAAGCTGCGGAACGATCCAGCGCCTGCTTCTCCTCATCGGTCAATTCCAGCTCGATGATCCGCTCGATACCGCCGCCGCCAAGCACGACGGGAACTCCCATGAACAGATCCTCATAGCCGTATTCCCCTTCCAGATACGCGATAGCAGGAAGCAGCCTTTTCTTGTCCTTCAGAATCGCCTCTGCCATCTGCATCAAGGAAGCAGCCGGCGCATAGTAGGCGCTGCCAGTGCCTAGCAAGCTGACGATCTCCCCGCCGCCGACACGCGTTCGCTTCACGATCTCTTCGATGCGCTCCTTGGAGATCAGCTTCTCGATCGGGATGCCGCCGACATTCGTATAACGAGTGAGCGGCACCATATCATCACCATGTCCGCCGAGCACCACGCCTTGGATGTCTTCCACCGATACGCCCAGCTCCATCGCCAGGAAGGTTACATACCGCGCTGTGTCGAGTACCCCGGATTGGCCGATCACACGGTTCTTCGGGAAGCCCAACGTCTCGTAGGCAGCATAAGTCATGGCATCGACAGGATTGCTCAGCACAATCACATAGGCATCCGGGCAATATTGCTTCACCTGCTCGCAGACGGACCGAACGATTCCGGCATTGGTAGCCACCAGATCGTCACGGCTCATCCCGGGCTTGCGCGCGATGCCAGCGGTGATGATCACGAGATCCGATCCTGTCGCTTCGGCGTAATCCGCTGTGCCGGTGATCCTGCAGTCATTTCCGAGTACCGGCAACGCTTCTTGCATATCAAGCGCCTTGCCTTTCGTCGGATCTGCGAGCTGCGGGATATCGATCAGCACGATATCACCCAGTTCCCGCTCAGCAAGCAGCAGCGCCGTGGTGGCACCGGTAAAACCGGCTCCGATGATTGAGATTTTCCTTCTACTAATCGTCATTCAAGCAACCTCCGTTTACCACAGTTTTCGAACACTTGCCAAACCTCTACTAATGGTTTGCCCAATTATGGATATCTGCAATCCGCCTTGAATGCTAAACTGAGTGTATAACGGTTAATGCTTGTTGTCAGGCTGCCGACCACGCGAACTTCCCCCGTATGTGCAGAAGCGCCCGTCGCAAGCACTTGCGCGGACACTTCTGTCATCCGAGATTAATCCATATTCTTGATGATCAGGTCACCGAACTCCGAGCACTTCACTTGCGTAGCGCCTTCCATGAGTCGTGCGAAGTCGTAAGTAACCGTCTTGTTCTGGATGGTGCGGTCCATGCCCTTATAGATGAGGTCCGCTGCTTCCAGCCAGCCCATATGCTCCAGCATCATAACACCGGACAGGATAACCGAACCCGGATTGACCACGTCTTGGTTCGCATACTTCGGAGCTGTGCCGTGAGTAGCTTCGAAGATGGCATGTCCGGTCACATAGTTGATGTTCGCTCCTGGTGCGATACCGATGCCGCCAACTTGCGCAGCCAGCGCGTCGGACAGGTAGTCGCCGTTCAGGTTGAGCGTCGCGATGACGTCGAAGTCGGTCGGACGAGTCAATACTTGTTGCAGAGCGATGTCCGCGATGGCGTCCTTGATCAGGATCTTGCCTTCAGCCAGCGCCTTCTCCTGAGCGGCGTTGGCAGCATCCGTACCTTGCTCTGCCTTGATGCGGTCGTATTGACCCCAGGTGAATGTCTTGTCGGCGAATTCTTCTTCAGCCAGTTCGTAACCCCAGTTCTTGAACGCACCCTCGGTGAACTTCATGATGTTGCCCTTGTGAACCAGTGTTACGCTCTTGCGGCCATGCTTGATCGCATATTCGATAGCAGCGCGGATCAGACGCTTCGAGCCTTCCTCAGATACCGGCTTGATGCCGATGCCGGAGGTTTCAGGGAAGCGGATCTTCTTCACGCCCATCTCCTTCTGCAGGAACTCGATGACCTTCTTCACTTCTGGCGTGCCGGATTGCCATTCTACGCCAGCGTAGATGTCCTCTGTATTCTCACGGAAGATGACCATGTTGACCAGCTCAGGATGCTTGACCGGAGATGGTACACCTTGGAAATAACGAACTGGGCGCAAGCAAGTGTACAGGTCCAGCTCTTGTCGAAGCGCAACGTTCAGCGAGCGGATGCCGCCGCCGATCGGCGTCGTCAGCGGGCCCTTGATCGCTACTATGTATTCGCGAATCGCAGTCAGCGTATCGTTAGGCAGCCATTCGCCGAAAGTGTTGAATGCTTTCTCGCCGGCGTACACTTCGTACCAGGCGATCTTCTTCTCGCCCTTGTATGCTTTCTCCACAGCAGCGTCAAGCACACGCTTGGAAGCTCTCCAGATGTCCGGACCCGTGCCGTCCCCTTCGATGAAAGGCACGATCGGATGGTTCGGCACTTGCAGCTTGCCGTTGGCATCGATGGTAATCTTCTCGCCGGATGTCGGCGGTGTGAATTTTTCGAATTGTGGCACTCTCGATTCCTCCTATGATTGGTGTGTTATCCATGATGCGGCGCTATCCACAGACAACGGGAGTCTCAAGCGTGCGAACGCTCAAGAATCCCGTTACAGCAGCGCGCCGCTCTATGAATGGCTTGATCCATCAGGCATCAGGCGCGTTGATCGATCGGCACATACACGATGTTCGTCGGACCGACATATTCAGCCCGCGGGCGAATCAAGCGATTGTCCTCGTATTGCTCGAGGATATGCGCCGTCCAACCCGAGACACGGCTCATCGCGAAGATCGGAGTAAACAGATCACGCGGGATACCAAGTGAAGTATAAACGGAAGCCGAATAGAAATCAACATTAGGCTTCAAGCCCTTCTTGCTCGTCACCAGCTCTTCGATCATAACAGACATATCATACCATTTCGTATTGTTGGTCAGCTCGCACAGCTTGGCCGACATCTTCTGCAGATGCTTGGCACGCGGGTCACCATTCTTGTAAACGCGGTGTCCGAAGCCCATGATCTTCACCTTGTTGTTCAGGGCATTCTCGATATAAGGCTGTACGTTCTCGATGCTGCCGATCTCCTCCAGCATCGCCATGACCGCTTCATTGGCGCCGCCATGGAGCGGACCCTTGAGCGTGCCGATCGCCGATGTAATACCGGAATAGATATCTGAAAGCGTAGCCACCGTAACACGCGCTGAGAATGTACTTGCATTCAGCTCATGATCCGCATGCAGCACGAGCGCCTTGTTCATCGCGTTAACCGAGATCTCATCCGGCTCCTTGCTCGTCAGCATGTACAGGAAGTTGTAGGCGATCGTTTGATCAGGCTTCGGCTCGATCAGCGGCTGTCCTTCCCGCAAGCGGGCGATGGCTGCCACGATGACTGGCAATTGAGCCTGCAGGCGAATCGCTTTGCGAACATTGGCTTCCCGACTCATATCATTCGCTTCCGGATCGTACAGCGCCAGGCTCGATACGGCCGTGCGCAGCGCCGCCATCGTATTCGCATCCTTGGGATACGTTTTCATCTGTTCGATAACCGGCGCAGGGATCTTCATCTCGGCGTTCAGCTTGCCGATGAAATCCGTGAGTTCCGATTGCACAGGAAGCTTGCCAAACCATAGCAAATATACGACTTCCTCGAAGCTGGCATGCTCGGCCAGATCATCGATATTGTAACCGCGGTAGGTCAAAACACCGTCAATAATCGAACTTATCGAGGAAGTAGCTGCGACTATTCCTTCCAGACCTTTCGTTACCGTCATCCTGATTCGCTCCTTAGTCTAATGATTCATGAAGAAATACCCGGCTGTGCCTGGCTCCTCAAGATTCGGGTACAGCCCAGTATTTCTTATGTGTTACGTGGATAGGACAAATGCCGAACATCCAACAGCCGAGATGATTGCAGGCTCCTCGTTTCCCCGCCGCATGCCGCCAACGCCGATGGAAGCGTATGGATAAATGACCGGGAAGGTCATTTATATATGGGATTAAAGCGCTTCAGACGCATGGCCTGACAGGCACATGGCCCAAAGTTAATAATACTGGATTTCACACGGAAAAGAAACCTGCGCGGCAGATAAAAATTCATAATCAACAACATAACTCACAGCCTTGCGCGCTTGTCCAGCGCTTTCATGCGCCTGCAAACTTCAGCCGAAGCCGCACGGCCCAGCTCCCGAAGACATGTCAGAAAGCCGCAGACAACGTTGTCGGATGGGTTCCATCAGCTATCATACCATGTTTGCGCTGACGCCGACAACCTTTGTGACAATTCGCGCAACATGCTCCAGAAGTCATGGTCCTGGAGATCGTCATAAACCCTGCATTCCGCCGCATGTGTCCGACCTCCGGGCAACCCGGCCTCCTACTTAAGCTCCTGCTCCTGACATGCCTGCCTGATCAGCGCATACAGCTCCGGCGCCTCCCGGTCGATCCTCGCCGGACGCCAGCTGCGATTCAGCCAGACATGCTTCGTATGCCCGATGATGAGCAGCTCTCCCTCCTGCTGCGAGGGATCGTCGATCCGCTCGATCCTGACCTCGAATGTCATGCGGATGTTGGAATAGTCACGGATGCGCGTCAGCACGCGGATATGATCATCATAGCGGGCCGGCTTCAGGAACTGCATGCCCAGATCAATGACCGGAAGCAGCAGTCCCCGCTCCTCGATCTTGCGGTAAGGCATCCCCAGCTCGCGTATCATCTCCGTCCTGCCGATCTCGAACCAGGTCAGGTAATTGGCATGATAGACGACGCCCATCTGATCGGTCTCCGCATATCTCGCTTTCAGATGATGAACGAACCACCTGCTCGGTACCATATCCTCTCCCTCCTCTCCATATAAAAGAAAAAGCGAATCAGAACGTCACCCAGGCGTTCCGATTCGCTCTCATTTCATGGTTAGGATTCATTCACATCCGCACAGAAGATGATGCCTAGCTCTGCATAGACGGTCACTTCGGACCCTTCCTGCAGAAGATTGAGCGCCTGATCCACGCCGACGATGACCGGCTTGCCGAGGCTTAAGCCCACGATGGCCGCGTGAGACGTGATGCCTCCCGTCTCCGTGATGACCGCCGCCGCCTTCTCAAAGGCCGGCATGTAATCCTTGTCCGTGCCCGGGCAGACCAGTACGGTTCCCGGCTGCGTCTTCTCCACCGCTTCCTCCGGGCTGTGAGCGAGCACAACCTTGCCGGTCGCGATCTTGTTGCCGATGCCCTGGCCCTTGGCGACGATCTCGCCGATGTGATGAATCTTGATCAGGTTGGTCGTGCCGGAACGGCCCACCGGAACGCCGGCCGTGATGACCACCAGATCTCCGGGCTGCACGACCTTCGTCTTCAGCGCGCTGTCCACTGCCATCTCGAACATGATGTCCGTGGAAGGCACATGCTCGCCCTTGACCGGAAGCACGCCCCAGTTCAGGGCCATGCGGCGCATGACATCCTCGTTAGGCGTGACGGCGATGATCGGAGCTTTCGGACGGTACTTCGACACCATGCGTGCCGTATATCCGCTCTCCGTAGCGGTGATGATCGCGTTCGCGTTCAGGTCGAGCGCCGACTTCGCCACCGCCTGGCTGATCGCTTCCGTGACGCTGATCTCCTGGGCATTGCTGAGACGATGGAAGATCTCGCGATAGTTGAGGGCAGCTTCCGTGCGTTCGGCGATGCGCGCCATGGTGCGCACCGATTCCACCGGATATTTGCCGGCAGCCGTCTCGCCCGACAGCATGATCGCATCGGTGCCGTCGAAGATGGCGTTGGCGACGTCGCTGGCTTCGGCGCGGGTCGGCCGCGGGTTGCGCTGCATCGAATCCAGCATCTGGGTGGCGGTGATGACCGGCTTGCCGACCAGGTTGCACTTCTCGATCATGCGCTTCTGCACGAGCGGCACTTCCTCTGCCGGGATCTCCACGCCAAGGTCGCCGCGCGCAACCATCAGGCCGTCGGATACCTCGAGGATCTCGTCCAGGTTGTCCACGCCCTCCTGGTTCTCGATCTTGGAGATGATCTGGATATGGGAGGCGTTGTGCTTCTCCAGGAGCTCGCGGATCTCCAGCACGTCGCTGGCCTTGCGCACGAAGGAAGCGGCGATGAAATCGATGCCTTGCTCGATGCCGAAGACGATGTCGGCAGCGTCCTTGTCCGTGATGCCCGGCAGCGAGATCTTGACACCAGGCACGTTCACGCCCTTGCGTCCCTTGATCTGTCCGCCGTTGACGATGCGGCACTTGATCTCCGTTCCCTGGATGTCCACGACGGTCAGTCCGATCAGGCCGTCATCGATCAGGATGGTGGAGCCGACCTTGACGTCGTTCGGCAGATTCTTGTACGTCACATGAATGCGGTCCTTGTCGCCGAGGATCTCTTCCGTTGTCAGGGTCAGATACTCGTTCTCCACGAGCTCGATCGGCTCTTCCTTCAGCTTGCCGATGCGAATCTCAGGTCCCTTCGTGTCGAGCAGGATCGCCACGGTCTTGCCCAGCTCCTTGCTGGCCTGCCTGATGTTCTTGATGCGGTTGCCATGCTCCTCGAAGTCTCCGTGGGAGAAGTTGAGTCTCGCCACATTCATCCCGGCCTCGATCAGCTTCTTCATCATCTCGAGCGATTCGCTGGCTGGTCCAATTGTACATACGATCTTTGTTTTGCGCATGGTTCATGTCCTCCTAGGCTTCTGTGCGTCTTATGGTAATTATTGTATCTCATTGATGTGTTGGATAAACGCGAATTGGCCTATGGCACGGTACTTGTTGTACCGGTCCTCGCGAAGCTCCTGCTCGCTCATCTTGAGCAGAGGCTCGAGATGGGTGAGAAGTGCTTCCTTGATGTTCGCTGCCTGCTGAAGCTTGTCGCGATGCGCACCGCCTCGCGGCTCCGGTATGATGCCGTCGGCCACGCCGAGCGCCACGATGTGCTCGGCCGTGATCTTCATTGCTTCCGCCGCCTTCTTCGACTGCGTCGCATCCTTGTACAGGATCGACGCTGCCGCCTCCGGCGAGCTGACCGAATATACGGCGTTCTCGAGCATCAGGATGCGGTTGCCGACGCCAAGAGCAAGCGCCCCGCCGCTTCCGCCTTCGCCGATGATCACGCAGATGATCGGCACGCCGAAGCCAGCCATCTCGATGAGATTGCGGGCGATGGCCTCTGCTTGTCCCCGCTCTTCCGCCGCTCCGCCAGGATAGGCGCCTGGCGTATCGATGAAGGTGATGATCGGCCGACCGAACTTGTCCGCCTGCTTCATCAGGCGCAGCCCCTTGCGGAATCCTTCGGGATGGGGCATACCGAAATTGCGGGCGATATTGTCCTTGGTATCCTTGCCCTTCTGATGACCCACCACAGTCACCGGAATGTCATTCAGCTTGCCGATGCCTCCGACGATGGCCAGATCGTCGCCATACAGCCGGTCGCCATGCAGCTCGATGAAGTCATCAAATATCTCCTGGATGTAATCCATCGTCGTCGGACGCTGCGCGTGCCTGGCGATCATCAGCTTCTGAGACGCGGACAGATTGGCGTATATCTCATCCTCGAGCTTCTGATACCGCTCCTCAAGTTTGGCGATCTCATCGGAGAAATCGATGCCCTTCTCTGCTCCGAAACGCTTCAATTCCTCAATCTTCGTACGCAATTCTTCCAGCGGTTGTTCAAAAGGCATCTCACCCGCCATTCCGCTTAACACCCCCTGTGCTGTGTAGCTCGAGGATCGTCGCCAGCACCTGTCTCAGGTCCTTGCGATGCACGACCTTGTCGAGCTGACCATGCTGAAGGTTAAACTCCGCTGTCTGAAAGTTATCCGGCAGCTTCTGGCGTATCGTCTGCTCGATGACGCGCCTGCCCGTGAAGCCGAAGGCCGCCCCGGGCTCCGCCAGGATATAGTCTCCCAGCATCGCGAAGCTGGCGGGAACGCCGCCGAACGTAGGATCTGTGATGACGGATATGTACAAACCTCGCTGCTCATTGAACTTCGCCAGAGCCGCACTGGTCTTCGCCATCTGCATCAGGCTGAGGATGCTCTCCTCCATGCGGGCGCCACCAGAGGTCGAGAAAATGATAAGCGGATACTTCTTCTGAATCGCCGTCTCGATCGCGCGGGTCACCTTCTCGCCGACGACGGATCCCATGCTTCCGCCGAAAAACTCGAAGCTCATCGCCGCTACCACGACCGGGAAGCCGAAGATCGTGCCCTCACCGGTAATGACCGCGTCGCGGAAGCCTGTCTTCTCCGTATGCTTCTGCAGCTTCTCCGCATAGCCGGGGAACTGCAGCGGGTCCACAGACACCATGTCGCTGTCGTACTCGAACAGGCGGCCCTCATCCAGGATCATCTCGAGTCGCTCAATCGCGTTGAGACGGAAATGATAGCCGCACGCCGTGCACACCTTCAGATTCTTGTCCAGTTCCTTGGAATACTGAATCGTGCCGCACTTGGGGCACTTGGTCATCAGACCGTCGGGAATGTCCCGCTTGGTCTTCTCGGAAGGTATCGTGGCGTATCGTCTTTTTTTCTGGAAAATATCCTTGATAGGCACTCCGCATCTCTCCAAGCGAATGTTTCATAACTTTACGAATGAAGAATGGTGTTCAGCACCTCTTGCACTTCGTCCAATTCGCCTTCCGGCACCAGGATCTCGTACTGCTGTTTGGTCAGATTGATCGCTCTGATCTGTACCAGGAAGCCTTCTTCCATGAGGCGATCTTTAATTCGCTCAGCTATTTTCTTCGTCGGGGCGATGTAAATTACAGTCCACATCTTCATCCTCCCGTTCTATTAACCGGCAAATCTGCAATAGATAAATGATACCACAACCCGCGAATAACCCGCAACAAACCATGTCCTTGACGTGTGTGTCAAGCAATTGTGGGCAGAATTTTGAGATTGGTGAAATCGATGCTTCAGCTCCAATCTTGGTAGCGCTTTAATTTCTTCTTTCCTCGCTATGGATGACCATCCTGGTCTCATCCGCGCA
>Ga0207747_1000121_pt1 | contig 91939 bp, 89 predicted proteins | sample HigsolmetaGSP11D_FD_184839 | JGI IMG/M metagenome (GOLD analysis project Ga0207747, IMG submission 184839) | High solid enriched microbial communities from the Joint BioEnergy Institute, USA - SP1-1-D (SPAdes) | ecosystem: Engineered > Bioreactor > SSF (Solid state fermentation) > Aerobic >...
GTGAGGCTTCGGCCAGGGCCTCGCCAAGAAGGCCGGCAGGGTCGACAATGTGGGGTGCGGTCATCGTGGGGCTCCTCGAGGATTCTGTGGAAGGTTGACTCGACGGATCACGCGGTGGCCGCTTTACGTCCATCACCGACACGATGACGAACCCAGCAACCGCGCTACACCACTATGCGGGACTCAACTACTACACCAGGTGATCTCCGTCCCTGAGACGGAGCCGCATTGCAGCAGCACACGTTGATCGACGGCACGTCGACGCCGTCGCTGGTGATCTCCGTCCCTGAGACGGAGCCGCATTGCAGCAGCATCAGCATCGCGCAAGGGTCCGACTCGTCGCGGGCGAGTGATCTCCGTCCCTGAGACGGAGCCGCATTGCAGCGTTCCAGCGCCCGCGGTGCCCACAATGCCACCGACGAGCAATCCCCGTTCTTAAGGCGGCGAAACGCCCGGGCCCTGCTATATGCAGACCAGGAACTGCGGCAGCACTCGGCAGGATCACATTGCGCATAGGCCGCGGCTGAACCTGAGCGCTTTGCCGAATTCGATCAAGCCGCACCCGATCCCGAACAACGCCTCGAGCAGGAACCCGAACGGCACGCGCTGCCGGACACCCGCAGCGCGTCGCCGGGCTGCAGAACCGGAGCACCGAAAGAGTAGCCGCGAAGCTCACCGACGGGCCGGCAGGGATGCGCGCCGACAACCCCGTCTGGCTGGCGACGTGCCAGGGCCACCACCAGCAGCAGCACCACCGTCGGCGCGGTCGGACGCAGAGACCCCCGCGCCGGTACCAGGGCGGCGATTCCGATCTCCGCCTGACCGAACCCGGCGCGACCTCGGCCGCCGATTCGAGGAGCAGGACGTCGCCGCCACGCGCTGGCGTCCCTGGAGTGTCGGCTTTCGGCCGACGACCGGGGCGCATCACAGCGACCTCGTCACGCACAGCCGGATACCCCTCACGGCGGCGCAGCAGTACCGCAGCGTCGACGAATCCGGGGCCAGGTCGTTCCGGCGCACCGCCGAGCAGATCCGGGCCTGGGTGCGGCGGGCACCGCCCGGACCGCGACCGTCGACCGGCCGAAGTCCGGTTGTGGTGCGCGACGCACGCCTTGCCGCGCGACGCACGCCTTGCCGATGGGGTCAGCGGCACGGGCAGGCCCCAACCCCCGCCGAACAGCATTCCGGGTCGTGATCCGGGCGGTCAACGACCCGGAATGCTATTCCCCGCGCGGGGGCCGCCACCGGCCCCGGCACCAGCGGGGTGGGCTCGCCCACACCGGGGGTGCGGGCGTGGCCCGGGCCGGGCTGCCAAGATGTATCCCCGGAATGCGTCCGCTTCGTCTGTGTCTCGACCGAAAGGAGGTCCCGGGTGCCGGTTGACACCGCGCCAAGCACCCAGGGCCTGCGGGGATGGCAGCGAAAAGCGCTGGTCAAGTATTTGACCACCAAGCCACGCGACTTCCTGGCCGTGGCGACCCCCGGCGCCGGCAAGACCACCTTCGCGCTGCGGGTGGCGGCCGAACTACTGGCCGACCGCACCGTCGACACGATCACCATCGTGGTGCCCACCGAACACCTGAAGTTCCAGTGGGCGGCGTCGGCGGCCCGGCTGGGCATCCACCTCGACCCGCGGTTCTCCAACTCCAACGCCCAGACGTCCTCGGAGTACCACGGGGTGGTGGTGACCTACGCCCAGGTCGCCAGCCATCCCACCCGGCACCGGGTGCGCACCGAGAACCGCCGGACGCTGGTCATCTTCGACGAGATCCACCACGGCGGCGACTCCAAGAGCTGGGGCGACGCCATCCGGGAGGCGTTCAGCGACGCCACCCGGCGGCTGGCGCTGACCGGTACCCCGTTCCGCAGCGACGACAACCCGATCCCGTTCGTCACCTACGAACCCGACGAGAGCGGCTTCCTCAAGTCGAAGGCCGACTTCGTCTACGGCTACTCCGACGCGCTGCGCGACGGTGTGGTGCGCCCGGTGGTGTTCCTGGCCTACTCCGGCGAGGCCCGCTGGCGCGACAGCGCCGGCGAGGAGTACGCCGCCCGGCTCGGTGAGCCGCTGACCGCCGAGCAGACCGCCCGGGCCTGGCGCACCGCGCTCAACCCGAAGGGCGAGTGGATGCCGGCGGTGATCAAGGCCGCCGACAAGCGGCTGCAGCAGAAGCGGGTGCACGTGCCGGACGCCGGCGGCATGATCATCGCCTCCGACCAGACCGCGGCCCGCGCCTACGCCCGGCTGCTCGAGCAGATCACCGGCGAGACCCCGACCGTGGTGCTCTCCGACGACCCCGGCGCCTCCGACCGCATCAGCGAGTACAGCGCGGGCGACTCGCGCTGGCTGGTCGCGGTGCGCATGGTCTCCGAGGGCGTGGACGTGCCGCGGCTGGCCGTCGGCGTGTACGCCACCAGCGCCTCCACCCCGCTGTTCTTCGCCCAGGCCATCGGCCGGTTCGTGCGGTCGCGCCGGCCCGGTGAGACGGCCAGCATCTTCCTGCCGTCGGTGCCCAACCTGCTGCTGCTGGCCAGCGAGATGGAGAGCCAGCGCAACCACGTGCTGGGCAAGCCGCACCGCGAGTCCGACGGCCTCGACGACGAGCTGCTCGAGGACGCCAAGCGCCGCAAGGACGAGAAGACCGAGCAGGACGGCGGCGTGGAGTACCTGGGCGCGCAGGCCGAGCTGGACCAGGTGATCTTCGACGGCGCCTCGTTCGGCACCGCGACCCCGGCCGGCAGTGAGGAGGAGGCCGACTACCTGGGCATCCCCGGCCTGCTGGATCCCGAGCAGATGCGGGATCTGCTGCGCCGCCGGCAGGAGGAGCAGCTGCGCAAGCGGTCCACCGGCGAGGTGCCGGTGCCGTCCCAGACCGCCCACTCCAAGCTGCGCGAGCTGCGCCGCGAGCTCAACACGCTGGTGTCCATCGCGCACCACCGCACCGGCAAGCCGCACGGCTGGATCCACAACGAGCTGCGCCGCATCTGCGGCGGCCCGCCGGTGGCGGCGGCCACCTCCGAGCAGCTGCAGGCCCGCATCGAGGCGGTCCGCAAACTACAGTTCTAGCAGCGCCGGCAGGTCGGCCACCGAGTCGATGACGTGGTTCGGCTGCATAGCGAATTCGTCTGCGGCCCAACGGTCGAGCGTGTCCTGGCGGAACTTGCCGGTGCGCACCAGCACGCCGGTCATGCCGACCACCTGGGCGGCCAGCACGTCGTTGTGCAGGTCGTCGCCGACCATGAACATCTCGTCGGGGTCGACCCCGAGCCGGCCGGCCGCGGCCAGGAACCCGTTCGGCGCGGGCTTGCCCACCGCGGTGGCCTTGCGGCCGGAGGTCTGCTCCATGCCGATCAGGTACATGCCGGTGTCGATGCGCAGGCCGTCGGCGGTGCTCCAGCTCGTGCTGCGGTGCATGGCCACCACCGGCACGCCCTGCGCCATCCACTCGTAGACCCAGCTCAGCGTGCGGTGGTCGAACTCCGGTCCGGCGCCGCCGAGCAGCACCACGTCGGGGGTCTCGGGCAGGCCGGGGCCGTCGAACTCGTCGGAGTAGACCAGGTCGACGCCCGGCATGTCGGTGTCGATGCGGCCGTGGTTGACCAGGAAGCAGTGCGCGCCCGGGTAGTGCTCGCGGACGTACTCGGCGGTCAGCACCGCGGCGGTGAGCACCTCGTCCGGGGTGACCGGCATGCCGCAGTCGGTGAGCCGTTCGGCGATCTGCTCACGGGTCTTGGTGGTGGTGTTGGTCAGATACGACCGCGCCACCTGCCGGTCGGCCAGGGTCCGCAGCGTCTCGGCCGCGCCCGGGATCGGCTGCCAGGACGTGACGAGCACGCCATCGATGTCGAACAGCACTCCACCGATAGCCATGATGCGACACTAAACCGCGGTCGCCGCGGCGCAACCCGGACCCGGCGCCGGCCGCGCCCAGGCCGTGCCGGCCAGCCAGGGCGAGACGGCCGCCGCGATCGCCCAGGCCTGCTCGGCCGGCACGTCGACCACCTCGTAATGCTTGACCCCGGCGGCGGTGGCGGCGACGAGGGTGGCCACCCCGGCGCGGCGCTGCCAGAACGTCTGGCGCACCGTCCAGCCGATCACCCCGGCGGCGGCGATGCAGTGCCGGCGCCGTTCCAGGCTGCCCGCCCGGGTCACCAGCCAGCCGTCGCCCACCCGGTGCCCCAGCGACCGGGCCCGGTCGAGGGCCAGCAGCAGGCAGCACCCCGTCAGCACGGCCCAGGCCGGCCAGACCCAGCCCGGCACCGCCCCGCCGGCCCAGATCAGCGCGGGCAGGGCGACCACCGGGGCGGCGAGCGCCCGGGTGAACCGGCGGCGGGTGGCCGCGGCGGGGTGACGCCGCAGCGGCCCGCCGGCCACCGCCGGGTCCCCGGTGAGCTCGGCCAGCACCGCGTTGGCGGTCGGCGCCGGGCAGGGCGGCAGCAGCAGGGACGCCTCGCCGGTGCCGTCGACACCGGTCATCACCGCGTCCAGCCGGGCCCCGCCCAACGCCCGCACCAGCAGCGGCTCGCGCAGGCTGCCGCCGCGCCAGCGGCGCATGTCGAAGGTGCGCGTGCGCTCGCGCACCAGCCCGTGCTGCAGGTGCAGCACCTCGGCGTCGCGGCGCAGCACCAGGTTGCCGTAGCCGAGCAGGCCGCGCCCCAGGTTCAGCAGCACCCCGGCCACCAGCACCACCACCGCCGCCACCGACACCGCCGCGGCGACGCCGAGCCGCTGCGCGGCGTCCAGCCCGGCCCGCGCCGCGGCCGAATCCCGCAGCAGCTCACCGGCTCCCAGCTGGGCCGCCATCGCCGCCACGACGGCGATGGTGGCCAGGCCGGTGAGGCTGACCAGGCTGTAGCGCAGCCAGGACGGTTCCCAGCGGGCCAGCACCCGCCCCGGGTCCGGCTCGTCGGGCAGACCGGCCAGCGATTCGGCGAGCAGCTCCGCGCGCAGCCGGGGCACCTGCTCGGCCGGCACCGCGTCCAGCTCGAACTCGTCGGCGCCCTTGGCCTCCTGACCGGTGCCCACCCGCAGCACGGCCAGCCCGAGCAGCCGGTGCAGCAACCGCGCCTCGGTGGAGACCGAGCGAATCCGGTTGCGCGGCACCGAGATCGACTTGCGGTACAGCACCCCGGTGCGCAGCTGCACCTCGTCCGGGCCGATCCGGTAGGTGGTGGTGAACCAGCGCGCCACGCCGAGCAGCAGGGTGAGCACCACCGCGGCCGGCACCCACAGCGGGCTGCCGGTCGCCGAACCGACGGCCGCCGACCCGATCAGCAACGGCAGCTGGCGGGCCAGCTCGTGCACCGGGTGCACCAGCAGCATGCGCGGATCGAGCCGCTGCCACGGCGGCCCCGGCGCGGTCACGTCGCGTCCTCGGCGCCCAGCGCGGCGATGTCGGTCAGCCGCGCGACCACCGTGTCGGCCACCGGCGCGTCCAGCGCGACGATGTGCACCGCCCCGGCCGAGGACGCCGTCGTCACCGTGACATTGGCCAGCCCGAACAGCCGGTCCAGCGGGCCGCGGTAGGTGTCGACGGTCTGCACCCGCGAGATCGGCGCGATGCGGCGCTCCTGGGTGAACCAGCCGGTGCGGGTGTAGACCGCGCGCTCGTCGATGTCCCAGCGGTGCACCCGGTACCGCCACAACGGCGCCACCACCACGAACAGCACCGCGCCCAGCCCCGCCGCCACCGCCGCGACCAGCTGCACCCGGCGGGTGGTGTCGTCGAGCACGGCCCACACCCCCACCGCCACCAGCAGCACCGACCAGGGCAGGGCCGCGGTCAGCGCCCACACCAACGGCGCCTTGGCGCTGGGCCGGTGGACCGGCTCGGCGAGCGCCGGTGAGGAAGGAGTCATAGTTCGAGCATGACCGATGTGGCCGGTGTTCCGGGTGACTAGGGTTTGGGGGCATGGCAGCCAGGAGCAAGTGGACGGCCGACGACATCCCCGATCAGGGCGGCCGGATCGCGGTGGTCACCGGGGCCAACACCGGGCTGGGGTTCCACACCGCCCGGGAACTGGCCCGGCACGGTGCCCACGTCGTCCTCGCCGTGCGCGACCCGGACAAGGGCCGCGCCGCGATCGAGCGGATCGGCCGGGCGGTGCCGGACGCCGATGTCGTGCTGCAGCGGCTGGACCTGTCCAGCCTGGACTCCGTCCGCACCGCGGCCGCCGAGCTGCGCGAGCGGTATCCGCACATCGACCTGCTGATCAACAACGCCGGGGTGATGTACCCGCCGCGGCAGACCACCCGCGACGGGTTCGAGCTCCAGTTCGGCACCAACCACCTGGGGCACTTCGCGCTCGCCGGGCTGCTGCTGGACCGCCTGCTGCCGGTGTCCGGCTCCCGGGTGGTGACGGTGGCCAGCATCGCGCACCGGATCCGCGCCGAGATCCGGTTCGACGACCTGAACTGGGAGCGCCGCCGCTACGACCGGGTCGCCGCCTACGGCCAGTCCAAGCTGGCCAACCTGATGTTCAGCTACGAGCTGCAGCGCCGGCTGGCCGCCGCGAACGCCGAGACCGTCGCGGTGGCGGCCCACCCCGGGGTGTCGGCCACCGAGCTCACGCGCCACATCCCGGGCGCCCGGCTGCCCGGGGCGATGTGGCTGGCCGGGCTGATCGTCAACAGCGCCGAGGTGGGTGCGCTGGCCACGCTGCGCGCGGCCACCGATCCGCAGGTCCGCGGCGGCGAGTACTACGGGCCCGCCGGCCCCGGTGAGCTCGTCGGGCACCCGGTGCCGGTGCGGTCCAGCCCGCAGTCCCACGACGAGGCCGTGCAACGTCGGCTCTGGACGGTGTCCGAGGAGCTGACCGGCGTCACCTACCCGGTCTAGGCAGCCATGCGTTCCGTCGCCGAACACCGGCGCGTCGTCGCCGACCTGATCACCGCGCGCCCGACGACCACCGTGGCGCTGGCCGACGCGCTCGGGCTGGTGCTCGCCGAGGACGTCGCCGCCCCGCTGTCGCTGCCCGGCTTCGACAACTCGGCCATGGACGGGTACGCGGTGCACGCCGAGGACGTCGCCGGGGCCGACCCGCAGCACCCGGTGCGGCTGCCGGTCGTCGAGGACATCCCGGCCGGCCGCACCGACCGGCTCACCCTGGCCCCCGGCACCGCCCACCGCATCATGACCGGCGCCCCGGTGCCGGCCGGCGCCACGGCGGTGGTGCCGGTGGAGGCCACCGACGGCGGTACCGCGACGGTGGAGATCCGCGCGGCCGCCCGCGCCGGCCAGCACATCCGCCGCGCCGGCGAGGACGTCACCGCGGGCACCACGGTGCTGCGCGCCGGACAGGTGGTGACCCCGGCGATGCTCGGCCTGGCCGCCGCGCTCGGGCTGGCCACGCTGCCGGTGCGGCCCCGGCTGCGGGTGCTGGTCCTGTCGACCGGTTCGGAGCTGGTCGCCGCCGGCACCCCGCTGCGGCCGGGCCAGATCTACGAGTCCAACGGGGTGATGCTCGCCGCGGCGGTGCGCGACGCCGGCGGCCAGGTGGTGGCCACCCCGATGACCGGTGACGACGTGGACGCCTTCCGGGCCGCGCTGGAGCGCCACGCCGGGGAGGCCGACCTGATCATCACCTCCGGCGGGGTCAGCGCCGGCGCCTACGAGGTGGTCAAGGACGCGCTCGGCGCCGGCACCGGCACCGACCGGGTGGAGTTCGTCAAGGTCGCGATGCAGCCGGGCATGCCGCAGGGTGCGGGCCGGCTGAGCGGCGTCCCGATCGTAACCCTGCCCGGCAACCCGGTCAGCGCCCTGGTGAGCTTCGAGGTGTTCGTGCGCGCCCCGCTGCGCGCGGCGATGGGGCTGCCCGGGCCGGAGCGGCCGCGGGTGACCGCCGCCCTGGCCGAGGACCTCACCTCCCCGCGCGGCAAACGCCAGTTCCGCCGCGGCGTCTACGACCCGGGGGCCGGCACGGTGGTCAGCTACGGCCCGCCGGCCAGCCACCACCTGCGCTGGCTGGCCTCGGCGAACTGTCTGCTCGAGCTCGACGAGGACACCACCGAGCTGACCGCCGGCACCCCGGTGACGGTTTGGGATATGCGCTGACGCGCAGGCCGGGTTCTGCGCTGACACGCGGGCCTGGTTCTGCGCCGACGCGCGGGCGGCACTGCGGCGGGGGCGGCGCACGTAGAATCGGCGGCGATGGCCAGACGCCCCCGACCACCGGTCGACGAGGACACCACCGAAGCCGCCAGGCTGATCGAACTCGTCAAATCCACCGTTCCGCCGATGCACCCCGCCGGCCTCCCGTTCGTCGCCGGCGGGCTGGGTCTGGCCGCGATGGGCCACCGCCACCGGTGGCTGCGCAACACCGGGCTGACCGCCGCCGGTGCCTGCGCGCTGTTCTTCCGGCACCCGCCGCGCAAACCGCCGAGCCGCCCCGGGGTGGTGGTGGCGCCGGCCGACGGCCGCATCACGCTCGTCGACCGCGCGGCCCCGCCGGCCGAGCTCGGCATGCCCGACGTGCCGATGAAGCGGGTGAGCATCTTCCTGTCGCTGTTCGACGCGCACGTGCAGCGCGCCCCGGTCGGCGGCGAGGTGCTCGCGGTGCGCTACCGCCCGGGCCGGTTCGGCTCGGCCGACCGGCAGCGCGCCAGCGTGGAGAACGAACGCAACAGCCTGTGGCTGCGCACCCCCGACGGCGCCGACGTCGCGGTGGTGCAGATCGCCGGACTGCTGGCCCGCCGCATCGTGTGCGACGCCAAGGCCGGCGACAAACTGGACCTGGGATCCACCTACGGCCTGATCCGGTTCGGGTCGCGGCTGGACACCTACCTGCCCGAGACCACGACCGTGCTGGTCGAGCCGGACCAGCGCGCCGTCGCCGGTGAGACCGTTCTGGCCGAGTTGACCCGATGAAACCCCGGATTTCCCCACGGTTCTCCGCCTCCAGCCTGCGGCTGCTGCCCAGCGCGATGACGGTGGCGGCGATCTGCTTCGCGCTCACCGCCGTCAAGCTCGCCCACGACCAGGACGTCACGCCGGCCCTGGCGTTCCTGGCGGTGGCGGCGATCCTCGACGCCCTCGACGGCCGGATCGCCCGCATGCTCAACGCCACCAGCCGGATGGGCGAGGAGATCGACTCGCTGGCCGACGCGGTGAACTTCGGTGTGGCACCGGCGTTCATCGTCTACTGGACGATGCTGGGGCACTCCCGCATCGGCTGGATCGTGGTGCTGCTCTACTCGGTGTGCATCGTGCTGCGGCTGGCCCGCTACAACGCGATGCTCAACACCGAGGGGCCGCCGTGGGCCAAGAACTACTTCGTCGGCATGCCCGCCCCGGCCGGCGCGATCGGCGCGATCGGCCCGCTGACCGCCAAGATGCAGTTCGGCGACGGCTGGTGGACCTCGGAGTGGGCGGTCAGCATCTGGATGATCGGGGTGTCGCTGCTGGTGGTCAGCACGATCCCGATGCGCAAGGTGCACACCTTCAAGGTGCCGCCGAACCTGGTGGTGCCGCTGCTGGTGGTGCTCGCGCTCGGGGTGGCCGCCTCCATCTTCTACGGCTACATCGTGCTGATGGTGATCATCGTCGCCTACGTCATCCACATCCCGTTCGCGGTGCGCACCAGCCGCTGGCTGGAGGCCCACCCGGAGACCTGGAGCGACGACGCCCGCCAGCGGCGGGCCGCGCGCCGGGCGGTGCGCCGGGCCGGCCGCGCCAACCCGCAACGCCGTTCGATGGCCCGGCTGGGGCTGCGCAAACCGCCCAGGAGCTGACCGGTGACCGATCCCGGCCCGCCCCGGCTGCGGTTGACCGCCCGGCTCAACACCGCCGCACTGGACTCCCGCCGCGGCGTGGTGCGGCTGCACCCGGAGGCGATCGCCGCGCTGGGCATCCGGGAGTGGGACGCGGTGTCGCTGACCGGATCGCGCACCACCGCGGCGGTGGTCGGCCTCGCCCCGCCGGGGGTGCCGGCCGGCACCGCCCTGCTCGACGACGTGACGCTGTCCAACGCCGGGCTGCGCGAGGACAGTCCGGTGGTGGTGGCCCCGGTGACCGTGCACGGCGCCCGGTCGGTGACCGTGGCCGGCTCCCGGCTGGCCAGCGGCGCCATCGCACCGGCCACGCTGCGGCTGGCCCTGCTGGGCAAGGTGATGACGGTCGGTGACACGGTGTCGCTGCTGCCCCGGGACCTCGGCCCCGGCACCTCCACCTCGGCGGCCACCACCGCGCTGGCCCGGTCGGTGGGCATCACCTGGACCTCGGAGCTGCTCACCGTGACCGCCGTCGACCCGCCCGGGGTGGTGTCGGTGCAGCCGAACTCGGTGGTCCGCTTCGACGACGGCAGCCCCGCCCCGCCGGCGCCCGGACCTGGCCCGGCCACCGCCGCCGGGCCCGCCGGAACCGACCGGCCGGCCGCCCCGGCGCTGGCGATCGACGATCTCAAGGGCGCGACGGTCCAGGCCGAAAAGCTCGCCGAGTGGCTCAAACTCGCCCTCGACGAACCGGAGCTGCTGGAAACCCTGGGCGCCCAACCGCATCTGGGCGTGCTCGTCTCCGGCCCGCACGGGGTGGGCAAGGCCACCCTGGTGCGGGTGGTGTGCGCGCAGCGACGGCTGGTCGAACTCGACGGACCGGAGGTGGGCGCGCTGGCGGCCGAGCACCGGCTGGCCCGGGTCACCGATGCCGTCGCCCGGGTGCGCGACGGCGGCGGGGTGCTGCTGATCACCGACATCGACGCGTTGCTGCCGGACACCTCCGAGCGGCCCGCCGAACCGGTGGCCACCCCGATCCTGGCCGCGCTGCGCGAGGCCGTCGCCGCCCGCGGCGTGGCGTTCGTCGCCACCACCGCCGTGCCCGACGGGGTGGACGCCCGGCTGCGCGCCCCCGAGCTGTGCGACCGGGAGCTCGGCCTGCCGCTGCCGGACGCCGCCATCCGCCGCCAACTGCTGGAGGTGCTGCTGCGCAAGGCGCCCACCGGTGACCTGGATCTGGACGAGATCGCGGCGCGGACACCGGGTTTCGTCATCGCCGACCTGCAGGCGCTGGTGCGCGAGGCGGCGCTGCGGGCGGCGTCGCGGGCCAGTGCCGACGGCGTGCCGCCGGCGCTGGCGCAGCAGGACCTGCTCGGCGCGCTGTCGGTGATCCGGCCGCTGTCCCGGTCGGCCACCGAGGAGATCGTGGTCGGCTCGGTCACCCTCGACGACGTCGGCGACATGGCGGCCACCAAACAGGCGCTCACCGAGGCGGTGCTGTGGCCGCTGCAGCACCCCGACACCTTCGCCCGGCTCGGCGTGCAGCCGCCGCGCGGGGTGCTGCTCTACGGCCCGCCCGGCTGCGGCAAGACGTTCGTGGTGCGCGCGCTGGCCAGCACCGGCCGGTTGTCGGTGCACGCGGTCAAGGGCGCGGAGCTGATGGACAAATGGGTCGGCTCCAGCGAGAAGGCGGTACGCGAACTGTTCCGGCGGGCAAGGGAATCCGCACCGTCGCTGGTGTTCCTCGACGAGATCGACGCGCTTGCGCCGCGGCGCGGGCAGAGCTTCGACTCCGGGGTCACCGACCGGGTGGTCGCCGCACTGCTGACCGAGCTGGACGGCATCGAACCGCTGCGCGACGTGGTGGTGCTCGGCGCGACCAACCGACCCGATCTGCTCGACCCCGCGCTGCTGCGGCCGGGCCGGCTGGAGCGGCTGGTGTTCGTCGAACCGCCCGACGCCGATGCCCGTCGCGAAATCCTGCGTACCGCAGGAAAATCCATCCCGCTGGCCGACGACGTCGACCTCGACGCGCTGGCCGCCGACCTCGAGGGCTACTCGGCCGCCGACTGTGTGGCCCTGCTGCGCGAGGCGGCGCTGACCGCGATGCGCCGCTGCATCGACGCCGCCGACGTCACCGCCGCGGACGTGGCCGCCGCCCGCGCCGTCGTGCGCCCCTCGCTGGACCCGCAGCAGGTCGCCGCGCTGCGCGCGTTCGCCGCCGGCCGCTGAGCCCTCTCTCCCCCGCTCCCCGAATCCGCGCCGAAAGGGGCCTCCGGGCGGCGCATTTCACGATTTGTGCACCTCAGTGGGCCTTTCGGCGGAAAATCGACGGGTAAAAGGAGGGGCCAGCACCATGACCACCGCCATCGGTACACAATGGGATCGGACCATGCAAGCTCATGAGATCGCCGTGACCCCGCCCGTCGTGCACATCGACGACCCGGTGTCGAAGGCGGTGCAGTTGATGGTGGTCAACCGGCTGCCCGGTCTGGTCGTGGTGGACGAGCAGGACCGCCCGATCGCCGTGCTGCCCGGCACCCAGGTGCTCAAACTCGTCATCCCCGAGACCTACCAGGACGACCCGGCGCTGGTGCGCACCGTCGACGAGATCCACGCCGACCTGTTCTGGCACGGCCCGGGCAAGCTCACCGTGGGCGACTGCCTGCCCGACCCGGTGGCCAAACCGGCCACCGTCTCCCCCGACGCCACGCTGCTGGAGATCGCCACCGTGATGGCGGCCAAGCGCAGCCCGCTCATCGCGGTGGTGGACCGGGACGGCCGGCTCACCGGCGCGGTGACGCTGGAACGGCTACTGACCAGCCTGGCGGTCGCCGGACCGAACGACTGAGCCGGCCCGACGACTGAGTGGCAGTGACCCGATGCCCGCCTCGGTCGCCTCGGTTCTGGCAGTAGCCATCTTCGCCGTCGCGTTCTGGTTCATCGCCACCGAACGCGCCAACAAGGTCAAGACGGTGCTCGTCGCCGCCGGCCTGATGACGCTGCTCGGCCTGACCCCCGGCGACGAGGTGTTCTTCTCCGAGCACGACGGCATCGACTGGAACGTCATCTTCCTGCTGCTCGGCATGATGGTCATCGTCGGCGTGGTCAAACAGACCGGCCTGTTCGACTTCCTGGCGATCTGGGCCGCCAAGCGCTCCCGGGGCGGGCCGTTCCGGCTGATGGTGATGCTGATGGCGATCACCGCGCTGGCCTCGCCGGTGCTCGACAACGTCACCATCATCCTGCTTGTCGCCCCGGTGACCCTGGTGATCTGCGACCGGCTGCGCATCCCGCCGCAGCCCTACCTCATCGCCGAGGTGCTGGCCTCCAACATCGGCGGGGCGGCCACCCTCATCGGCGACCCGCCCAACATCATCATCGGCAGCCGCGCGGGGCTGTCCTTCAACGACTTCCTCATCCACATGGCCCCCGCGGTGGCGGCCATCTTCGTGCTGTTCGTGCTGTCCACCCGGGTGCTGTTCCGCCGCTCGCTGCGCGGCCGGTTCGACTACATCGAGGACGTGATGGCACTGCAGGAACGGCGCGCCATCCGCGACCCGAAGCTGCTGGTGCGCTCGCTGGTCGTGCTCACCGCGGTGGTGATCGGGTTCAGCCTGCACTCGGTGCTGCACATCGAGCCGTCGCTGGTGGCGCTCATCGGGGCGGGGGTGATGCTCCTCGTCACCGACGTCGACATCGCCGACGTGCTGCCCGAGGTGGAGTGGCCCACCCTGGTGTTCTTCATCGGCCTGTTCGTCATGGTCGCCGGGCTGACCCACACCGGGGTGATCGACTGGCTCGGCCGACTGGCCGCCGACACCTTCGGCGGCGACCACTTCGCCGCCGCCACCGCGCTGCTGTTCGGGTCGTCGGTGGTGGGGGCGTTCGTCGACAACATCCCCTACACCGCGACCATGACCCCGGTGGTCGAGGGCATGGTCGCCCAGACCCCCGACCCCACCATCGGGCAGGCGCTGTGGTGGTCGTTCGCCTTCGGCGCCTGCTTCTCCGGCAACGGCACCGCGGTGGCCGCCAGCGCCAACGTGGTGGCGATCGGCATCGCCGGGCGGGCCGGCCGCCCGATCGGTTTCTGGCAGTTCACCCGCTACGGCGTCGTCGTCACACTGCTCAGCACCACGCTGGCCTGGGTGTACGTGTGGCTGCGGTACTTCTGAACCGGGCGGTCCATAGCACACCCCGGCGCGGCGGCGCCACCCGGGCACACCCGGTGTCCAGCACACTTGTCGGCCTGAACGAACAAACCGGGCACCGTAAACTGTTGTTAATCCACAGCCATACCGGCTGGACCCATTGTTCGCCCGCTGGGCTGACACCCCGACCGATGCTCTTCGGCCGAAGAGCAGATCGCCGACGACCGACGAGATCGGAGTGCCGTATTGCTCACTGTCCTGATCGCCCACGCGGTCGCCGCCGCGCTGGCGCCGCTGCTGGTCTACCGGTGGGGCAGGACGGCCTTCTATCCGCTCGCGCTGGTGCCGGCGCTGTCGCTGGTGTGGGTGTTCGCCAACTGGCCGGACGGCAGCGGCGCGCACACCGTCGACCTGCCCTGGGTGCCGGGGCTGCAGATGGACATCACGCTGCGGTTCGACGCGCTGGCGGCGGTGATGAGCGTGCTGGTGCTGGCGATCGGTGCGCTGGTGCTGTGCTACTGCGCCGACTACTTCCGCCACCACGACGGCCACACCGAGAAACGGCTGCCGTCCTTCGCCGCCGAGCTGGTGGCGTTCTCCGGCGCCATGTTCGGCCTGGTGGTCAGCGACAACCTGCTGGTGCTCTACGTCTTCTGGGAGACCACCACGGTGCTGTCGTTCCTGCTGGTCGGCCACTACGCCGAGCGGGCCACCAGCCGGCGCGCGGCCACCCAGGCGCTGCTGGTCACCACGCTGGGCGGCCTGGCCATGCTCACCGGCATCGTGGTGCTCGGCAACATCGCCGGGACCTACCTGATCTCCGAGCTGGTCACCGCCCCGCCGACCGGGGTGGCCGCCGCGGTCGGGGTGGTGCTCATCCTGGTCGGCGCGCTGTCGAAGTCGGCGATCGTGCCGCTGCACTTCTGGCTGCCCGGCGCGATGGCCGCGCCCACCCCGGTCAGCGCCTACCTGCACGCCGCCGCCATGGTCAAGGCCGGCGTCTACCTCGTCGCCCGGCTCACCCCCGGGTTCGCCGACTCGCCGCCCTGGCGGCCGATGGTGGTGCTGCTCGGCCTGGCGACGCTGGTGCTGGCCGGCTGGCGCGCGGTACGCGAGTACGACCTCAAGCTGATCCTGGCCTTCGGCACGGTCAGCCAGCTGGGCCTGATCACGGTGATGGTCGGCTCCGGCGGCGACGCGCTCATGTTGGCCGGCCTGGCCATGCTGTGCGCGCACGCGATGTTCAAGGCCGCGCTGTTCATGGTGGTCGGCATCATCGACCACGCCACCGGCACCCGAGACATCCGCCGGCTGGCCTGGCTCGGCCAGCGCTGCAAGCCGTTGCTGGTCATCGCGGTGTGCGCGGCGGCGAGCATGGCCGCGCTGCCGCCGTTCTTCGGCTTCGTCGCCAAGGAGGCCGACCTCGAGACCCTGCTGCACGCGCCGTCGCTGGGCCGGTCCGCGCCGTGGGTGCTGGCCGGCGTCGCCGTCGGCTCGGTGTTCACCACGGTCTACACGCTGCGGTTCCTGTTCGGGGCGTTCGCCCGCAAAGGGGCGCCCGAGCCCAGCCGCCGGGTAGCCGAGATGCACACCCCGGCGGTGACCTTCCTCGTCCCGCCGGCGCTGCTGGCCGCGGCCGGGCTGGTGTTCGGGTTGTGGCCGGTGCCGCTGGACCGGGCGCTGAGCGCCTACGCCGACACCGTGCCCGGCGGTGAGCCCGGCTACCACTACCACCTGGCGCTGTGGCACGGGCCGGGCCTGCCGCTGCTGCTGTCGGCGCTGATCCTGGTCACCGGCGCGCTGCTGTACGCCAACCGGGCCCGGCTGCGCCGGTACCGGCTGCCCTACGAGCCGCTGGGCAACGCCGACCGCGCCTACGACGCGGTGATGCGCTGGCTGGACATCGTGTCGGTGCGGCTGACCGCGGTCACCCAGCGCGGTTCGATCCCCGCCACCCAGTCGGTCATCCTGTGCACGCTGGTGGCGGTGCCGCTGGTGGTGCTGGCCTTCGGCGCCCGCGACCGGCTCGACATCGAACTGTGGGACTCGCCGCTGAAGATCATGGTCGGGCTGCTCATGCTGGCCGCCGCGCTCGGCGCCACCGTGATGCGCAACCGGCTGGCCACCGTGCTGCTCATCGGGGTGACCGGCTACGGCTGCGGCGCGGTGTTCGCCTTCCACGGCGCCCCCGACCTGGCGCTCACCCAGTTCCTGGTGGAGACCCTGACGCTGGTGGTGTTCGTGCTGGTGCTGCGCACCCTGCCGGCCGAGGCCGACCGCGCCAACATCGAGCGACACCGGTGGCCGCGGGCCGCGCTGGCCGTCGCGGTGGGGGCGACGGTGACGATCCTGGCCGCGTTCGCGATGGCCGCCCGCACCGCCACCCCGCTGGCCGAGCTGCTGCCGGACGCCGCCTACGAGCGCGGCCACGGCGCCAACACGGTCAACGTGCTGCTCGTCGACATCCGCGCCTGGGACACCATGGGCGAGGTGATGGTGCTGGTGGTCGCGGCCACCGGCGTGGCCTCGATGGTGTTCCGGCACCGCCGCTTCGGCGCCCCGCCGCGGGTGGCCGACGCGGGCCAGCCCGACATCGGCCGGATCACCGCGTTCCTCAACACCAGCCCGGCCAGCGGCGACGTCACCTGGCTGCGCGGCAGCGAGCTGCGCGACCCCAAGCACCGCTCGCTGGTGCTCGAGGTGGCCACCCGGGTGATCTTCCCGCTGATCATGGTGCTGTCGGCGTACTTCTTCTTCGCCGGCCACAACACCCCCGGTGGCGGGTTCGCCGGCGGCCTGACCGCCGGGCTGGCGCTGGTGCTGCGCTACCTGGCCGGCGGCCGCTACGAGCTCGGCGAGACGCTGCCGCTGGACGCCGGGAAGGTGCTCGGCGTCGGGCTGGCGTTGTCGGCCGGGACGGCGGTCGGGTCGCTGCTGCTGGGCGCGCCCGCGCTGTCCTCGGCGCTCATCGAGGTCCAGCTGCCCGTGCTGGGCACCGTCAAGCTGGTGACCGCCCTGTTCTTCGACCTGGGGGTGTACCTGATCGTGGTCGGTCTCGTTCTCGACGTGCTGCGCAGCCTCGGTGCGCGCGTGGACGTCGACCTGTCCCAGTCCGGCCCCGCCCGGGGTGCGGCCCGACCGGCGGCGGTGACCACCCGATGACCGTCTACCTCGTCCAACTGGTGCTCATCGGTGCGCTCACCAGCGCCGGGGTGTACCTGCTGCTGGAACGCAACCTGACCCGGATGCTGTTGGGGCTGTTGCTGATCGGCAATGCCATCAACCTGCTCATCATCACCGTGGGCGGGGCGGCCGGCAATCCGCCGATCCGCGGCCGCACCAGCGACGGCGAGACCGCAACCGCCGATCCGCTGGCCCAGGCGATGATCCTCACCGCCATCGTCATCGCGATGGGGGTCGCGGCGTTCGTGCTCGCCCTGAACTACCGGTCCTACCGGCTGACCACCGTCGAGGAAGTGGCCGACGACCCCGAGGACACCCGGGTGTCGCAGCTGTCCGGGCAGGCGCTCGACAGCGACCGGCCGGTCGCGCCGGACCCGACCAGGGACACCGACGAACCCGACGAACTCGACGCGGTGCCCGGGATGGAGGGCAGCCGATGAGCCTGTCGGGCGTGCTCATCCCGCTGCCGGTGCTGATCCCGACCGTCGCCGCGGCACTGACGCTGATCATGGGCCGGCACCCACGGCTGCAGCGGTCGGTGACGCTGGCCGCGCTGTCGGCGGTGGTCGTGGTGTGCGGGCTGCTGCTGTACCTGACCGACCGGGACGGCACCCTGGTGCTCAACGTCGGCGGCTGGGGGCCGACGGTGCCCGGGATGGGGCCGCTGGGCATCACGCTGGTGGTGGACCGGCTCTCGGCGCTGATGCTGGTGGTCTCGTCGATCGTGCTGCTGGCGGTGGTGTTCTACGCCATCGGCCAGGGCATCCGCGACGGCGACGAACGCCAGCCGGTGTCGATCTTCCTGCCCACCTACCTGGTGCTGTCGTCGGGCGTGTGCATCGCGTTCCTGGCCGGCGACCTGTTCAACCTGTACGTGGGCTTCGAGGTGCTGCTCGCGGCGAGCTTCGTGCTGCTGACCATCGGGGCGAGCAAGGAGCGGGTGCGGGCCGGCATCTCCTACGTGATGGTGTCGATGGTGTCGTCGATGATCTTCCTGTTCGGCATCGCGCTGGTCTACGGCGCCACCGGCACCCTGAACCTGGCCACGCTGGCGGTGCGGCTCGACGACATCACCCCCGGCACCCGCACCGCGCTGTTCGCCGTGCTGATCGTGGCGTTCGGCATCAAGGCGGCGGTGTTCCCGCTGTCGACCTGGCTGCCGGACTCCTACCCCACCGCCCCGGCCCCGGTCACCGCGGTGTTCGCCGGCCTGCTGACCAAGGTCGGTGTGTACGCGATCATCCGGGCGCACTCGCTGCTGTTCCCCGACGGCGGGCTCAACCCGCTGCTGCTGGTGGCCGCGCTGCTGACCATGCTGGTCGGCATCCTGGGTGCGATCGCGCAGAGCGACATCAAGCGTCTGCTGTCGTTCACCCTGGTCAGCCACATCGGCTACATGGTGTTCGGCATCGCGCTGTCCAACGAGCTGGGCATGTCCGGCGCGATCTACTACGTGGCCCACCACATCGTGGTGCAGACGACGCTGTTTCTGGTGGTCGGGCTCATCGAGCGGCAGGCCGGCGCCTCCACGCTGCAGCGGCTGGGCGGGCTGGCCGCCGCGAGCCCGCTGCTGGCCTTCGTGTTCGTGGTGCCGGCGCTGAACCTCGGCGGGATTCCGCCGTTCTCCGGGTTCATCGGCAAGATCGCGCTGATGGAGGCCGGCGCCCGGGACGGCTCGGTGCTGGCCTGGATCCTGGTCGGCGGCGGGGTGCTGACCAGCCTGCTCACCCTCTACGTGGTGGCGCGGGTGTGGACCAAGGCGTTCTGGCGGTCCCGCGCCGACGCGCCGGAAGGGCACCTGGCCGCCGCCGCGCCCTCGGTGCTGCTCGACGAGGAGGAGGACATCCACTTCGCCGACCGCGACCACGTGGGCCGGATGCCGGTGGGCATGCTCGCCCCGACCGGGGCGCTCATCGTGGTCGGGCTGGCGCTGACGGTCTTCGCCGGGCCGATCATCGCCTACAGCGACCGGGCCGCCGCGCAGGTGATCGACCGCGGGGAGTACATCGCCGCGGTGATGGGGGGTGCGCGGTGAGAAGCGTGCTGCTGCGGTTGTGGATTCTGTGCTGGCTGACGCTGGTGTGGGTGTTCCTGTGGGGCACGCTCACCTGGGCCAACGTGCTGGGCGGGCTGGCCGTCGCACTGGTGGTGACGCTGCTGCTGCCGCTGCCGGTAGTGCCGGTGGAGGGCCGGCTGCACCCGCTGTCGCTGGTGTGGCTGGTGCTGCACATCGTCTACTGGATGATCATGTCGTCGCTGCAGGTGGCCTGGCTCGCGATCAAGCCCGGGCCGCCGCCGCTGAGCGCGGTGCTGCGCGCGAACATGGCGGTCAAGTCCGACCTGGTGCTCGCGCTGGCGGTGAACATCATGAACCTGACCCCCGGCACCATCGTGCTGGAGATCGACCAGGTGCGGCGGATGCTGTACGTGCACGTCCTCGACGTCGGCACCGATCGCGCGGTGAACCGCTTCTACCGGCAGGTCGGGCGGTTGCAGCGGCTGCTGGTGCGGACCTTCGAGCGGGACGCGGAGTGGCGGCCGGCCGAGCTGACGACGGAGGCGGATCGGGCATGACGACCGTTTGGATCATCGCGGCGGTGATGCTCAGCGCCGCGGCCGCGATCACGATGTTCCGGCTGCTGTCCGGGCCGAGCACGCTGGACCGGCTGGTCGCGCTCGACACCCTGGTGGCGGTGACGATGTGCGGCATCGGCACCTGGGCGGCGTTCAGCCGGGACACCACCGTCACCTACAGCCTGACCGCGCTGGCGCTGATCAGCTTCGTCGGTTCGGTGAGCGTGGCGCGCTTCCGCGTGCCGGACCAACCCAGGGAGCCGCGATGAGCATCGCCGACCTCGCCACCGCCGTGCTGGTGCTGACCGGCACCGCCCTGGCGCTCACCGCCGCGATCGGCATCGTCCGCTTCCCCGACACTCTGACCCGGATGCACGCGGCCACCAAGCCGCAGGTGCTCGGGCTGCTGCTGGTGCTCTGCGGCGCGGCGATCCAGCTGCGCGGCCATCCGGACGTCGGGATGCTGGTGCTGGCGGGCATGTTCGCGGTGATCACCGCCCCGGTGATCGCCAACCGGGTGGGCCAGCTGGCCTACCGGGAGCAGAACATCCGCGACGATCTGCTGACCCGCGACGAGATGGTTGACTACGACGCCGACGGGGAATCCGCACCCCGTGGCGGTGATCGATGACGCGATCCGCGCGGGACTGACCGCGGTGCGCTGCCGGGTCGAGCGACTCGGCTGCGGCTGCCCGCTGATCACCGATCCCTGTGCGCCGCTTCTGCTCTCGGCCGCCGCGGCGCGGGGGCTGCACCCCGGGCCGGTGCCGGACGCCGCGGCGGCGCGGATCGCCGTGCGCACCAGCTGGTTCGACGACTACCTCACCACCGCGGCCGCCCACGGACTGACCCGGGTGGTGCTCGTCGGCGCCGGTCTGGACACCCGGCCGTGGCGGCTGCCGTGGCTTGCCGACAGCGTCGTCTACGAGGTGGAGCGTCCCGCGGTGACGGCGTTCAAGCTGCGGGTGCTCGGCGCACCGCCGGTCGACCACCGCCCCGTCGATGCCGACGGATGGCCACAACGGTTGCGCGACACCGGGTTCGACCACTCGGTTCCGACGGTGTGGGTGTTCGAGCAGCCGCCGGCGACGGTGCCCGATGCGGTGTTCGCGCTGAGCGCCCGGGGCAGCCGGCTGGCCGCGGTGAGCGCCGACGGCGCCGGGCTCACCGCCGCGCTGACCGGACACGGCTGGACCGTCGCCGGCGAGTCCACGGTCGACGTGCTGCACCGCAACCACCTGCCCGCCGGCCCCGACGGCACCGCCACCCTCGCCCTCATCGACGCGAGATACGGTGAGCGGTAGGCGGGTTCACGCGCACAACCGGAATCCTGACCGGCCGGTTCGGGGGCACGGCACCGACCGCAACGCTACGAGTAGAGCTGGAACTCCACCATGGCCCGCACCGTCTCCACCGCGTCGCGCAGCGCCTCCAGCCGCTCGGCCGGCGACGGCGCGGCCAGCACCGCGTACCGGTCGGCCTGCCCCATCGGCACCCGGGCGGCCAGTTCGTAGAGCCGCACCCCGACGTCGTCGACGACGTCGGTGCCGGCCAGCACCGACCGGCCGAACGGTTCGGCGCCCCGGGCCGCCGCGATGCGGTCGTAGAGCGCGACGATGCTGTCCTCGAGTTCGGCGATCCGGTCGTCGGCCACCGGCGGGCCCGGCTCGTCCGGCCAGGGCTCGACCTCGGCCTGCGGGTACGGGTCGTCGGGGTGCCAGCGCAGCACCCGGATGCGCTCGCCCACCACGCAGCGCAGCCGGTAGCGGCCCGGGCCGGCGGCGGTGTACTCGACGATGCGGGCGACCGCGCCGACGTCGGTGCGGATGTCACCGCCGCCCACCTCGCGACCGGCCTCGATGAGCACCACCCCGAACGACGGATCGGTCATCGCCAGGCAGTCGGCCACCAGCGCGGCGTAGCGCGGTTCGAAGATCCGCAGCGGCAGTGCCTCGCCGGGCAGCATGGCGACCTCGAGCGGGAACATCGGGGTGAGCATGCCCCCACGGTAATCCCCGGGTCCGCGCGCCACCGGCCGAAACCCGCCGGCCGGACCGCCCCGCGCAGGTCGGGCGCGCTGGTCGCACGCCGGAAGTAGCCTGCTCACATGGCGATGCCAGCGGAGCCCGTCCGGGCACGGCCGGCCGACCTCGACGAGCTCGACCTGCTGCTGATCGAGCACCTGCAGCGCGACGGCCGGATGCCGTTCGCCGAACTGGCCCGCCGGGTGCGGGTCACCGAAAAGACGGTGCGACGCCGGGTTTCGCGGTTGCTCGAGGAGAACTTCGTGACCATCGCCGCGGTGACCGATCCCGCGCTGCTGGGCTACGGCGCCATGGCGCTGGCGCTGCTCACCACCGACGGGTCCCGGTCGCCGGCGCAGCTCGCCGACGAGCTGGCCCGGCTGCCGGAGACCGACTACGTCACCGTCACCGCCGGGCCGTTCCCGGTCCAGGTGGAGCTGATCTGCACCGACGTCCGCGAGCTGCACGACGTGGCGTTCGGCCGGATCGCCGCGCTGGCGGGGGTGGCGTCGGTGGAGCTGCTGCCCTACCTGCGGCTGCACTACCAGCAGGCCAGGTTCGGCGGCCCGCGCGACGCCCGCGACGGCGTGCGGCCGCGCCGGCTCGACGAGACCGACCGGGCGATCATCTCCCGGCTGGCCGTCGCCGGCCGGGCGCCGTTCCGCGACTTCGCCGCCGAGCTCGGTGTCTCCGAGACCACCATCCGGTTCCGCTACAGCCGGATGGTGGCCTCCGGCGCGGCCCGGGTGATGTGCATCGCCAACCCGCTGCGGTTGGGCTACGCGTGCACCGGCTGGGTGGCCGTCCGGGTGGGCACCGGCCGCGCCGAGCAGGTGGCCGAGGCGCTCACCCGGATCGAGGCGGTGTCCTACGTCGCGCTCACCGCCGGCCGCTGGGACGTGCTCGCCGAGGTGGTCTGCCGCGACGGGGAACAGCTGCTCGCGGTGGTCGACGGCCGGATCCGCGGCATCGACGGCGTGGCCGAACTGCAGTCCTGGCTTTACATCGCCGTGCACTACAAACCGGTCAGGCCCCGGCGGACTCCGCCGGGTTCGCCTGCGGCACAGATTCTTTCGAGCTGAATCTCAGAGCACGAGTTCGGCGGTGAGCGCATCGACGACCGCACGCAGATCACCGTCGTGCTCCTCGGCGACCCGGCGCTGCCGCTGGTAGGAGGCGCCGCGCCGCGGGATCTCGGCCACCCGGGCCAGTTCGTCGGTGCAGTTCAACGACCGCGCAACCGGTTCCAGCCGGTCGAGCAGGTCGGCGAGGTCCTCGGTGACCAGCCGCTCGTTGCTGTCGGCGTCCAGGATGATGATCGCGTCCAGCCCGTAACGCGCGGCGCGCCACTTGTTCTCCTGCACGTGCCAGGGCGGCATCACCGGCAGCGTCTCGCCCGCCTCCAGCCGGCGGTCCAGGTCGACGATCAGGCAGTGGATCAACGCGACCAGCGCCGACAGCTCGTCGAGGTTGGACACCCCGTCGCAGACCCGCACCTCGATGGTGCCCAGGTGCGGCGACGGCCGGATGTCCCATCGGATCTCGTTGATGTGGTCGATGATCCCGGTCTTCTTCTGGTCGTGCACGAAGCCTTCGAACTCCGCCCAGGTCTGGAACTGGAACGGCAGTCCGGCGGTGGGCAGCTGCTGGAACATCATCGCCCGGTTGCTGGCGTAGCCGGTGTCCTCGCCGTCCCAGAACGGCGAGGACGCCGACAGCGCCAGCAGGTGCGGGTACTGGTTGAGCAGCGCGGAGATGATCGGCATCACCTTGTGCGCGGAGGAGACGCCGACGTGGACGTGCACCCCCCAGATCAGCATCTGCCGGCCCCACCACTGGGTGCGCTTGATGAGTTCGGCGTAGCGCGGGGCGTCGGTGAGCTGCTGCGCCGACCACTTCGCGAACGGATGGGTGCCGGCGCAGAACAGCTCCATCCCGTGGCCTCGCACCACCTTGCGCACCGAGGCGAGGGTGGCGCGCAGGTCGTCGATGGCCTCGCCGGTGTCGGCGCAGACGCCGGTGACGATCTCGACGGTGTTGCGCAGCAGTTCCTTGTGCACCCGCGGGTTCTCGCCGATCTCGGCGATCACCGTGGCGGCCTCGTTGGCCAGGTCGCGGGTGGCCGCATCGACCAGCGCGAACTCCCATTCGACGCCCAGCGTCGGGCGGGGGGATCCGGCGAAGTCGATGCGGCCGACGGCCGACGTCCTACCCGGCGGAGATGACACCGCAGGCCACGCGACTTCCGGCGTCGCCGGTGTCCAGCGTGGTCTGATCGGGCGCAGGCGCACCGTTGATCTGCTGGTAACGCTCCGGCGGGATGTTGGCGAAGTTGTCCGGACGCTCGTGGATGACGATGGCGGACCCGTCCGGCCCGGTCAGGTCCTCGATGGTGAGCGCGTCGGTCGTGGTGACCAGCAGCGCCGAGCCGTCCTCGCGGACCTGCAGCGAGGTCAGGTCGCCGGCCGACCGGTGGCCGTGGGCGTCGCCGTCACCGGCGGTGTGCAGATGCCCGCCGGCGGAGTTGAAGTTGCCGGGGGTGCCGCCCGACGGGGCCAGCGAGTTCGGCTCGCACTTGCCGTACTGGTGGATGTGCAGGCCGTGGAAGCCCGGGGTGAGCACACCGGACTTGGTGGTGCGCACGGTGACGGTGGCGTAGCCCCCGTCGTTGAACTCGATGTCGGCGACGGCCACCTCGGTGCCGTCGGCGGTGCGCAACCGGGTGCTGAGCTTCTTCCCGGCGCCGTGGTGGTCACCGTGCTCGGCCTCGGCCGACGGGGCCGGCGAGCCGGTCCACACCGGCGGGGTGGTTCCCTCGACATCGGAGTCCTGGTGGGCGCTGCACCCGCTCAGCGCGATGGCGGGCACGGCGAACATGGCAGCGACGGTCAGCGGCTTGAGCATGGGTGAAGCCTATCCGGTGACCAGAACGACCACGCCCGGTGGTTGCTCCGCGAGCGCCTCGGTGCGCAGTTCGACCGGCGCCTCGAGCACCCGGCCGACCTCGTCGGCGGTCTCCTTCTCGCCCTCGCCGTCGCCGTAGTAGACGGTGGTGACGGGCACGCCCTCCACGGCGAGGTTGCCGGTCTCGGCCACCTCGATCCCGGCCTCGCGCAGCCGGTCGGCGGTGGCCCCGGCCGCGCCCTCGACCTCGGAGACGTTGTAGACGCGCACCTCGGCGCGCACCTCGGGCTCGGCCGACGGCGTCGGCGTGGCCTTGGTGGTGGTCAGCGGGGTGGCCACCGTCGGTTCGTCGTCGGAATCGCCGCCACCCATCGCCTGCAGGCCGACCAGGAAGAAGACCACGCCCAGAAACAGCAGCACCATGACGATGGCGCGCAGGGGCAGGCCGGAGGAATCTCGACTCATCGCGCCCACTCTATCGAGCGGGTGGCCATGCTCAAGTGACCTCGAAGCCCAACCGGCGGGCGGCGCGCGCCTTCTGCCGGCTGGCCCGCATCCGGCGCAGGCGCTTGATCAGCATCGGGTCGTAGGCCAGGGCCTCGGGTCGGTCCACCAGCGCGTTGAGCACCTGGTAGTAGCGGGACGGCGACATCGAGAACAGTTCCTTGATCGCCTCTTCCTTGGAGCCCGCGTACTTCCACCACTGACGTTCGAAAGCGAGGATGTCGACCTCGCGCCGGGTCAATCCTTCGGGGAGGTCGGAGTCATCGCCAGGGTGCTCGGTTCGCGCGATGGCGCCGTCCATGTCGTTCGTGGACCCTTCCGACAATTCGAATGACAGCCTTGTAGTTCGGCGATCATTCAATCACGATCCGGTGAAGAAGAGGTGACAGTATGCCCGCGAGTCGGCTCACATAAGCTGGCAACCATGGCCGTCCGTCCCATCAGGATCGTGGGCGATCCCGTTCTGCACACGCCGACCGAACCGGTACCCGTCGGAGAAGACGGTTCGCTGCCCGAGGACATCAAGGACCTCATCGACGACATGTTCGACACCATGGACGCCGCCAACGGGGTTGGTCTGGCGGCCAACCAGATCGGCGTGCCGCTGCGGGTGTTCGTCTACGACTGCGCCGACGACCGGGGCGGCGGGCCGCGCCGGCGCGGGGTGGTGATCAACCCGGTGCTCGAGACCTCCGAGATCCCGGAGACCATGCCGGATCCGGACACCGACGACGAGGGCTGCCTGTCGGTCCCCGGTGAGCAGTTCCCCACCGGCCGCGCCCAGTGGGCCCGGGTCACCGGCCTGGACGCCGACGGCAAGCCGATCACGCTGGAGGGCACCGGGCTGTTCGCCCGGATGCTGCAGCACGAGACCGGCCACCTCGACGGGTTCCTGTACCTGGACCGGCTGATCGGCCGGTACGCCCGGGCCGCCAAGCGCGCGGTGAAGCGCAACGGCTGGGGGGTGCCCGGCCTGTCCTGGATGCCGGGCGAGGTGCCCGACCCGTTCGGCCACTGACCACCGTGCGCCTGCCGCCCGTGGGGACGCGGGTGAGCCTGCGCTACCGGCTGCCGGCCGGGTCGCGGCCGCCGCTGTCCGACGTCGTCGGCGTGCTCGAGGCAACCGCGCCCGAGATCCGGGTGACGACCAGGACCGGCGCGGTGGTGCGGGTGTCACCCCGTGACGTGGTCGCGGTGCGGGCCCTGACCGCGGTTCCGGTGCGCACCGCACAGATCCGGGCGGTCGAGCACGCCGCGGCGCTGGCCTGGCCGGGCACCGAGCAACAGTGGCTGGACGGCTGGTTGCTGCGCGCCGCCGGCGGTCACACCCACCGGGCCAATTCGGCGGTGCCGCTGGCACCCGGCGCCGCGCCGGCGGCCCTGCCCCGGATCGCCGCCTGGTACGCCGAACGCGGGCTGCCGGCCTGGCTGGCCGTCCCGGATCGGCTGCTGCGCTTGCCGGACGGGCCGGCCCCGGCGTTCGAGTCGCTGGTCATGGTCGGCCCGGCCGCGGCCGCCGAGCCGGATCCGGCGGTGACGCTGGCGCCGGAGCCGGACGCGGCGTGGCTGGAGCTCTACCGGCGGCCGGTGCCGGTGCCGGTGCTCACCGCGGTGTGCGACGGCGAGGTGGTGTTCGCGTCGATCCCGGGCGCGGCGGTGGGCCGGGCGGCGGTGACCACCGCCCCCGACGGCCGCCGGTTCGTCGGCATCGCCGCGGTGCGGGTGGCCGAGGACCAGCGCCGCCGCGGCCATGCCCGCCGGTTGTGCGCCGCGCTGCTGGCCTGGGGCGCGGCCCGCGGCGCCGGTGAGGCGTATCTACAGGTCGAACCCGACAACACCGCGGCCCGGGCACTGTATGCGGGGCTGGGTTTCGTGGTGCAGCACACCGAGTCCTACCTGCGGGTCCCACCTGCGGGCGGACCGTAGGGTGTAGCCCATGCGGCTGGCGACCTGGAACGTCAACTCGATCCGTGCCCGTGCCGAACGGGTGGTGGACTGGCTGCAGCGCGCCGAGATCGACGTGCTGGCCATGCAGGAGACCAAGTGCGCCGACGAGCAGTTCCCCACCATGCCGTTCGCGGCGGCCGGCTACGAGGTGGTGCACTGCGGGTACAACCAGTGGAACGGGGTGGCGATCGCCTCCCGGGTCGGGATCGACGACGTGCAGGTCGGTTTCGACGGGCAGCCCACCTGGGGCGACGGTCCCGACGGCGCGGGTGCGGCGGAGGCCCGCGCGCTGGGCGCCACCTGCGGCGGGGTGCGGGTGTGGAGCCTGTACGTGCCCAACGGCCGCACCGTGGACTCCCCGCACTACCGCTACAAGCTGGAATGGCTTGCCGCGCTCCGCAACACCGCGGCCGGCTGGCTGGCCGACGACCCCGGCGCGCAGATCGCGCTGGTCGGCGACTGGAACATCGCGCCCACCGACGAGGACGTCTGGGACATCGAGGTGTTCCGCGGTGCCACGCATGTCACCCCGGCCGAGCGCGCCGCGTTCGAGGCGATCGTCGCGGCCGGGTTCACCGACCCGGTGCGCCCGTTCGCCCCGGGCCCCGGGGTGTACACCTACTGGGACTACACCCAGCTGCGCTTCCCGAAGAACCAGGGCATGCGCATCGACTTCATCCTGGGCTCGCCGGCGCTGGCCGCACGGGTGGCCCACGCCGAGATCGTGCGCGACGAGCGCCGCACCAAGGGCAAGGTGGGTGCGCCCAGCGACCACGCCCCGGTGCTGGTGGAACTGCGGTAGTCCGGTGCCGACGGCGCATCGGACGGTGCTGGTGGTGCTGTCCGGCCTGCCCGGGGTGGGCAAGACGACGCTGGCGCGCCGGGTGGGCGCGCTGACCGGCGCGGTGCACCTGCGCATCGACACCGTCGAAGTCGCGCTGCACCGGGCCGGGGTGATCGACGCCGCGGGCGGCTGGGACCGGGTGCCCGACGCCGGTTACCGGGTGGCCTACGCGCTGGCCGCCGACCTGCTCGGGGCCGGGCACCACGTCGTCGCCGACTGCGTCAACCCGTTCCCGGTGACCCGGCGGGCCTGGGCCGAGGTGGCCGAGCGGGCCGGCGCGGCCCTGCTGACCGTGGAGGTGGTCTGCGGCGACCCCGACCTGCACCGGCAGCGGGTGCGGCGGCGCCGGCCCGATCTGCCCGGGCTGGTGCTGCCGACCTGGGAGCAGGTCCGCGGCGCTGCGCATCGACACCGCCGCGGAGTCGGCCGACGACGCCGCGGCCCGGATCGCGGCGGCGGTGCGCTAGGTTGGGATCCGACCGGCGGTCCGCCGGTCGGCCGACAGCACGCGGGAGCGCACGCCGAGTGCGCTGAGAGGACGGCAGGGGCAGCGTGCCCCGGACGGCGCCGTCGACCGTACGAACCTGACCGGGTAATGCCGGCGTAGGGAGATGAGCATGGGTGTTCTCGACCGATTCCTCGACCGTGCGGCGGTGCGACCGTGACGCCGCTGCCGCCGCCGGAACCGGGCCGTACTCCGGTGCGGGTGATGACGATCGCCGGGTCGGACTCCGGCGGGGGCGCCGGGATCCAGGCCGACATGCGCACCTTCGCCCTGCTCGGGGTGCACGCGACGGTCGCGGTCACCGCGGTCACCGTGCAGAACTCGATGGGCGTCAAGGGATTCCACGAGGTTCCCGGCGAGGTGGTGGCCGGGCAGATCGAGGCGGTGGCTACCGACATCGGCGTGCAGGCCGCCAAGACCGGCATGCTGGCCTCGGCGCCGATCATCGAGGCGGTGGCCGCGACGTGGCGGGAGCTCGGACTCGCCGAGTCGGTGCCGCTGGTGGTGGACCCGGTGTGCGCGTCCATGCACGGTGATCCGCTGCTGCACGACAGCGCCCTGGACGCGTTGCGGGACAAACTCTTTCCGCTGGCCACCGTGATCACGCCGAACCTGCACGAGGTGCGGCTGCTGGTCGGGGTGGAGGTCGTCGACGCCGAGTCGCAGCGCGCCGCGGCCCGGGCGCTGCACGCGCTGGGGCCGCGCTGGGTGCTGGTCAAGGGCGGGCACCTGCGGTCCTCGTCGCGCAGTCCCGACCTGTTGTTCGACGGCACCGAGTTCCACGAGTTCGACGCCGACCGGGTACCGACCGGCCACGACCACGGCGCCGGGGACACCCTGGCGGCCGCGACGGTGGCGGCCCTGGCGCACGGCTACAGCGTGCCGGAGGCGGTGGCGTTCGCCAAACGGTGGGTCACCGAATGTCTGCGCGCCGCATATCCGTTGGGCAACGGCCACGGGCCGGTGTCCCCGTTGTTCCGGCTGCACACGTGAACGCCGACGAGATCGCCGGGATCGTCCACCACCCGGACCGGGAGCCGGCCGGCGTGGTGGTGCTGACCCACGGCGCCGGTGGCAGCCGGGAAGCGCCGCTGCTGCAACGGATCTGCGACGAGTGGGCGCGGCACGGCTGGCTGGCGGTGCGCTACAACCTGCCCTACCGGCAACGCCGGCCGAAGGGACCGCCGTCCGGGTCCGGGGCGGCCGACCGGGACGGGGTGGTCGCCGCGGTGCGGTGGGCGCAGCGGCACACCGACGGCCCGGTCGTCGCCGGCGGACACTCCTACGGCGGGCGGATGACCTCGATGGTGGCCGCCGAGGGCCGCGTCGACCTCGCCGCGCTCACGCTGTTCTCCTATCCGCTGCACCCGCCGGGCAAGCCGGAGCGGGCCCGCACCGAGCACCTGCCGTCGATCACCGTGCCGACGGTGTTCACCCACGGCACCGCCGACCCGTTCGGCGGCATCGACGAGGTGCGCGCGGCCGCCGCGCTCGTCGCCGCGCCCACCGAGGTCGTCGAGATCACCGGCGCCCGCCACGACCTGGCCAGCCGGACGCTGGACGTGCCGGCGGCCGCGGTGTCCGCCGCGCTGCGCCTGCTCGGCCGCGCCGGGGACTGAGCCGGCCGGGTTACCGTGGCGGATGTGACGGTGCCACCCGGGTCCTATCCGCCGCCCCCGCCGCTGCCCTATCCGGACGCGCCGCGCCGGCGGCCGCGGCCCGAACCCGCCCGCCGCCGGTGGCCGGCGGTGCTGGCCGGGGCGGTGCTGGCCGTGCTCGGCGCGAGTGCGCTGCTGGCCTGGTGGCTCGCCGGCCGCGACGAGGTGCCGGTCACCGAGGTGGCGGTCGGGGACTGTGTGCGCGACGTGCCGGACCGCGACCGGGTGGCGGCGCTGGCCCCGGTGGCCTGCACCGAGCCGCACCGCGGCGAGGTGTTCGCGGTGCTGACGCTCGACGGGCCGGCCGAGCGGCCGGCGCCCGAGGAGTTCGACCGGCGCTGCCGGCCGGTGCTGGCGCAGTACGCCCCGGCCGCCGCCGCGGACCCGGCGGTGGAGCTGTTCGTGCTCTACCCCGCCGAACGGGCCTGGCGCGCCGGGGAGCACACGGTCACCTGCATCGCCACCACGCCGCACGACCGCACCGGTTCGCTGCGCGGCTGAGGGCCGCGGCGTTCGTAGGATGGCAATCCCGACGTCCCGCCGGCGACGCGGGACCCCGGGCAGAAAACCGGACCAGAAAGGACGCGAGTGGCCGAAGGCAAGTCCAACCGGATGACGATCGTCGGGCTGGTGATGGCGGCGGTGGGGCTGTCGCACTTCGTGCGGCCCCAGCTGTTCGAGGCGATCACCGCGCCGGCGTTCCCGAAGAACACCCGCACCTACATCTACGCCAACGGCGGTATCGAGACCGCGGTGGGCCTGGCGCTGGCCAACCCGCGCACCCGCAGGGCCGGCGTGCTCGGCCTGCTCGGTTACCTGGCCTGGCTGGCCGGCAACGCGGTGCGCAACCGGTAGCTGCCCAGCAGGGCCGCATCCATCAGCCGCACCACCGCGGTGTGGGTGTGCGCGGTGTGGCGGTACTCGATGAGCCGGCCCACATCGATCACCAGCGCCATCGCGGCGTGGACGGCGAAGCGCGCCTGCGCCGCCGTCCACGCCGGGCGCAACGCGACCACCAGCCGCACCCACTCCTCGACGGTGGCGCGCTGCAGGCTGTTCAGGATGGCCTGGTCGGCGGGACTCATGTTGAGTCGCTCGGTGTAGTAGACCCAGTCCAGTTCGGGATGGTCCAGCGCGCGGGTCACATAGGCCTCGATCACCGCCGACAGGGCGCCGGGCGGGTCGGGGTGGGTGCGCAGGATCTCGGCGATGTCGGCCGACAGCCGGTCGGCCGAGCGCCGGAACGCCGCCGCGAGGATGTCGGCCTTGCCGGCGAAGTAGCGGTAGATGCCGGAGGCCTGGATGCCGACCGCCTCGGCGATGTCCTCCATGCTCGTGGCATGGTAGCCGCGCTCGTTGAACAGCCGCATCGACTCGGTCAGCAGCGCCTCGTAGCGCGACAGCGGCGCCCCCGCGCCCGGATCGGGGCGCTCGGGCCCGGCGCCGGGGGTGTCCTCGTCGGGCAGGTCGCCGATGTCGGTGGCCAGCACCGCGTCGGCCAACTCGGCCAGCAACGCGCGGATCTGATTGGCCGGTAACTTCGAACGGTGGTCGACCAGGCTGCCGAACACCGACAGCGCCGCGGTCGACAGCGTCCAGCACTGCCGGGAGGTCAGCCCGGGCCGCAGCTCGCGCAGCGGCCGCTGGATGCGCTTGTGCACGGTGCGCATCTGGTCGATCAGGATGCGTTGGTCCTCCGGCGCGAGCAGCCGGGCCTCCCAGCGGTACAGGCCGCCGGACTCCCGGTTGGCCAGCGCGGTGTTGATCAGCGCCAGGTGGATCCGGTCGAGCAGCTGCTGCGGGTCCCGGTCGGCCTGGTCGGCGAAATCGGTGCAGTCGACGAGCTGCTGCCCCAGGCTCAGCACCGCGTCGCGGAACAGTTCGTACTTGCTCGAATAGTGCCGGTACAGTGCGGTGGCCGACACCCCCACCCGGGAGGCGATCAGCTCCATGGTGACCCCGTAGTAGCCGAGTTCACTGAACGCCTCGGCCGACACCCGCGCGATCTGCGCCTTGCGATCACGAGGGCGGCGCCGGACCGCATCGCTACGGTTGGTTGATCGCGCCATGGACATCACCCTATCGTCGGGGTCCGATACGGACGGGGTCCCAAGAATCGTTATTAACATAGATCATGGTGTCGAACATGCTCGCCCGGGTGCGGCGAATCCTGGGCTTCCGGGTGTCGGTCGGCGAACTGCTCGTCGCGGCCCTGGTGCTCGGGGTGCCCTACGTCGTGGTCGGGGCGGTCTGGGCCGGCCTGCACACCGACCACCTGCACGGCATGGCCGGCGCCGACCTGGTGGTGTCCTACCTGGGCGCGATTGCGTCCTGGCCGGTGCTGCTGTTCAGTGACGTGTGTATGGTCTGACCGACCGTGCCGGACGGACGACCAGGGGGGACTGTGGGGGCACGCGGCACCTACCTCGCCGTCGCCGGGGCGCTGCTGATCGGGATCGGGTTGTTCGCCTTGCGGTTCCCGGTGTTCCTCGACAGCTACGACCAGTGGGGCTGGCAGATCAGGTGCGGGACCGGGTACGGCGCCGACCTGACCCAGGCCGACCACGCCGGTGCGGCCGGCGCCTGCCGGTCGGCGCTGGCGCTGCGGCGGGCGTGGACCGTCCCGATGGTCGCGGTGGGGGCGCTGACGCTCGTCGGGGTGACGCTGGTGGCGGCCACCCGGTCGGCCCGCGAGTCGCCGGCCGGGCCGCCGGAGCCGGACTGATCCGGGCCTGACCCCGCGTCGCGGCGGCGGCCGGTGCAGGATAGGCACTCGTGATCCCGCTGACCTGGAAACCCGTCGAGGCCCGCACCGAACCCGACTTCGTGGTCGCTCCCGACGAGCGGCTGAGTTGGTTCCGCACCATCGGTATCGGTGCCCAGCACGTGGTGGCGATGTTCGGCGCCACCTTCCTGGTGCCGGTGCTCACCGGCTTCCCGCCCGCCACCACGCTGCTGTTCTCCGGTATCGGCACCATCCTGTTCCTGCTCATCACCGGCAATCGGCTGCCGAGCTATCTGGGGTCGAGCTTCTCGGTGATCGCACCGGTGACCGGGGCGGTCGCCACCGCCGGCACCGGCAGCGCACTGGGCGGGCTGGTGGTGCTCGGCCTGCTGCTCATCGTGATCGGCGCGGTGGTGCACCTGGTCGGCACCCGTTGGCTGGACGTGACGCTGCCGCCGGTGGTGACCGGCGCCATCGTGGCGCTGATCGGGCTCAACCTCGCCCCGGCCGCCAAGAACAACTTCGAGCAGGGCCCGGTGGTCGGGATCGTCACCCTGGTGCTGCTGGTGGCGACGCTGGCCTTCTTCCGCGGCCTGATCGGCCGGCTGGCGATCTTCCTGGCCGTCGCGCTCGGCTACCTGCTGGCGCTGGCCCGCGGCGAGGCGGACACCTCGGCGATCGCCGCCGCGCCGTGGTTCGGGCTGCCCGACTTCCAGGCCCCGACCTTCACGCTGTCGGTGCTGCCGATGTTCATCCCGGCGGTGATCGCCCTGGTCGCCGAGAACATCGGGCACGTCAAGTCGGTCGGGCAGATGACCGGCCGCGACGCCGACCCGCTGATCGGCCGGGCGCTGGCCGCCGACGGGGTGGCCACCACGCTGGCCGGGTTCGGCGGCGGCTCGGCCACCACCACCTACGCCGAGAACATCGGGGTGATGGCCGCGACCCGGGTGTACTCCACCGCCGCCTACTGGGTGGCGGCGATCGTGGCGATCGCGCTGTCGTTGTGCCCGAAGGTGGGCGCGGTGATCTCGGCGATCCCGGCCGGGGTGCTCGGCGGGGCGACGATCGTGCTCTACGGGCTGGTGGGCATCCTCGGGGTGCGCATCTGGCTGACCAACCACGTCGACTTCGCCAAGCCGATCAACCAGATGACGGCGGCCATCCCGCTCATCATCGGCATCGCCGACTTCACCTGGCAGGCCGGGGAACTCACGTTCACCGGGATCGCGCTGGGCTCGGTCGCCGCGCTGCTGGTCTACCACGGCATGCGACTGCTCGGCGCGCGCGGCTGAACCGAGGGGCGCCGAGATCGTGGGGCGCCGGGCCGGTCAGGACAACTCGTGGCGGACCCGGTCCTCGCGCACCGGGATGCCGTTGCGCCCGCGCTGGTTCTGCGCGTAGATGCCGACGGCGTAGGCCACGCCGCGGCCGTGGATCTGCAGCGCCTCCCGGTCGATGTTGTCGATGGTGTCGGTGTCCTTGTGGTAGTTCGGGTCGAACGGCCGGCCCGCCTCGCCGCCCCACAGCTCGGCCTGGTCCTCGGACTTGTCGGTCTCCGCGCCGGCGAACAGCCCACCGGCCGGCACCCCGGCCAGGGTGAACGCGTCGTAGTCGCTGCGCCCGTCGAACTCGGTGTCCTCGGCGGGCTTTCCGGCGCGGTCCAGGTAGCCGGCCAGGGTGCGTTCGATGCCGGCCGAGCCCTCCGGGATGCGCGGGTTGTGCGCCTGGTTGCCCGGCGGCAGCGACATGTTGCCGTCGTAGGTGAAGTAGCCGGGGTTGGGCGAGCCGAGCATGTCGAAGTTGAGGTAGAGCGCGATGTCCTTGAGCTGCTCGACGTCGAGCGACTCGACGTAGGCCCGCGAGCCGCGCAGGCCCACCTCCTCGGCACCCCAGAACGCGAACCGCACCGCGTTGGCGATGTCCGGGTCAGGCCCGAGCCGCAGCGCGGTCTCCAGCACGGCCGCCACCCCGGAACCGTTGTCGTTGATCCCCGGCCCCTCGGGCACGCTGTCGAGGTGCGCGCCGACCATCACCACGTCGGTGGTGGAGCCGGTCTCGGTCTGGGCGATGACGTTGCGGCTGCGCTTGGTCTCCACACCGGCCTCGAGCCGGAGCGTGGCCCGGCCGGGCCGCTCGCGCAGCCGTTCGCCCTCGCCCCGGGTGACGCTGACGACCGGGATCTGCACGTCGGTGTCCTCGCCGAGGGTGCCGCCCATCTCCTCGTCGGCGGTGTTGACCACGATCAGCGCCACCGCGCCGCGCTCGGCGGCGACCGCCTGCTTCTGCCCGAACGGGCAGTGGCCGCGGTCGACGACCACGACCGCGCCCTGCACCGGCAGCCCGTCGTAGTCGTCGGCGGTGCAGCCGGGGGTGTCGTCGTCGACGGGTGCGGCCACCACCGGGCCGCTCACCCCGTCCGGCGGGGTGCCGATGGTGAACAGCAGCGGCTTGGCGGGCACCGCGCGGCCGTCCACGGTCAGCCGCGGGTCCTCGGCGAACGGCAGCCGCACCTCGAACTCCTGGGTCTGCACGTCGAACCCGCGCTCGCGCAGCGTCGCCACGACGTAGTCGACGCTGGCGTCGTAGCCGGGGGTGCCCAGCGCGCGGTTGCCGTCGTGCGCGTCGGCGATCTCCTGCAGCCGGGTCAGGTGCCCGATCATGGCGTTGACGCTGACCCGCTCGGCGAGCCGGGCGGCGAACGCCTGGGCCAGTGCCGTGCGGTCCTCACCGGCGCCGGGTTGCGGAAACCGGTCCGTGCCGCAGCCCGCCAGGGACGCGGTGAGGCCGAATGCGGTCAGCACGGCCACCGTGGCCAACGTTGTGCGTCGCATTGGCACCACGTTAGCCCGAACCGGCGGCACCCCGGCGCGGCGCCACACCCGCCTCAGGCGTCACGGCGGTTGAGCACCACCGCCGCGGCGGCGAAGCCCACCGCGACCACCGCGGCGTAGTACAGCCACGACCCGGCGGTACCCCACGGGATCAGCCAGGCCGAGAACAGCCAGTCCACCCCGACGGCCCGAAAGGCGTTGGCGAACGGCAGCAGCCGGCCCAGCCGCTGGCCGATGTCGGGCAGGCCGGCCAGGATCGGCTCGGCCACCAGCGGCCACAGCAGCAGCACCGCGACGGCCCCGGCGCTCGAGCGCAGCAGCGCCCCGACCGCGACCGCCAGCACCGCCGACAGCGCGGCGAACCCGCCGACGGCCACGGCCAGCCGCCAGGTGTCCGCGGCGAGCGGGGACGGTCCCGCGCCCGCCGCGGCGGGCGCACAGGCGCGGGCGAGAAGCACCGCGGCCGGCACCAGCAGGCCGGCGCAGCCGGCCGCGAACACCGCGGCCACCCCGGCCTTGGCGGCCAGCACGGCGGTCCGGCCGGGCACGGCCAGCAGGGTGGCGTCGATCGTGCCGGTGCGGTACTCGCCGGTGATCGACAGGGCGGCCAGCACCATCAGCAGCGGCACCCCGAACACCGCCACCCCGAGCACGGCCCGCTGCGGCGTCAGCACCCCGGGACCGTAGGCGGTCGACCCCTGCAGGGCGGCCAGCCCCAGGCTGCACACGGCGGCGCCGACGGTGCACCACAGCGGCGCGCGGGTGGTGGTGAACTTGATGCGTTCGGCGTCGAGGGCCGCGAGCAGACTCACCGCCGGCCCGCCCGGTGGTCGACGGCGGCGTCGGTGAGCTTGAGGTAGGCCTCCTCCAGCGACGCCGACCGCGGGGACAGCTCGTGCAGGATCAGCCCGTTGCGGGCGGCGAGCTCGCCGACCAGCTCGGTGCCGGCACCGCGCACGGTGAGCGCACCGCCGGCCGGGTCGGGTTCGGTCGTCAGGCCGGCGTCGGCCAGCACCCGCGCCAGCGCGTCGAGCTGCGGGCTGCGCACCCGGACGGCGTCGGCACCGGAGCGGGCGACGAACTCGGCGACCGTGGTCGCCGCGATCAGCCGGCCGCGGCCGATCACCACCAGCCGGTCGGCGGTGTTGGCCATCTCGGCCAGCAGGTGGCTCGACACCAGCACGGTGCGGCCCTGCGCGGCGAGGTCGCGCATCAGCGTGCGCACCCAGCGGATGCCCTCCGGGTCCAGGCCGTTGACCGGTTCGTCGAACAGCAGCACCGGCGGATCGCCGAGCAGCGCGGCGGCGATGCCCAGCCGCTGGCTCATGCCCAGCGACAGCGTCCCGGCCCGCTTGTCGGCCACCGCGGCCAGCCCGACCAGGTCGAGCACCTCGTCGACCCGGCGGGCCGGGATGCGGTTGGCCGCCGCCAGCCAGCGCAGGTGGTCGCGGGCCGAGCGGTTCGGGTGGGTGCGGCGGGCGTCGAGCAGCGCGCCCGCGGTGCGCAGCGGGTCACGCAGCTGCCGGTAGTGGCGGCCGGCGATGGTGGCGCTGCCGGCGGTCGGGCGGTCCAGGCCGAGGATGAGCCGCATCGTGGTGGTCTTGCCGGCGCCGTTGGGCCCCAGAAAGCCGGTCACCACGCCGGGATCGATCGAACAGGTCAGGTCGTCGACCGCACGGGTGCGGCCGAAGACCTTGGTCAGGCCGGACAGTTCGATCACCGGCCCCATCCTGTCAGACCGTCGGCCTCACCGGGGCGGGCTGGAGGCCTGTGCCCAGAACCGCTTCGGGATGCGCCCGGCCCGGCGGGCCAGCCGCCCGGCGGTGACGGCGGCGGCCATCGCCGCGGCCATCGCGGGCGGGTCGGCGGCCCGGGTGACCGCGCTGGCCAGCAGCACCGCGTCGCAGCCGAGCTCCATGGCCAGCGCGGCGTCGCTGGCGGTGCCGATGCCGGCGTCGAGGATCACCGGCACCCCGGCCGCGGCGACGATCATCTCGATGTTGTGCGGGTTGGCGATGCCCAGCCCGGTGCCGATCGGCGAGCCCAGTGGCATCACCGCCGCGCAGCCGGCGTCCTCGAGCCGGCGCGCCAGCACCGGGTCGTCGTTGGTGTAGGGCAGCACCACGAATCCGTCGTCGACGAGTTGCTCCGCGGCCCGGACGAGTTCGACGGCGTCGGGCATCAGGGTGCGTTCGTCGCCGATGACCTCGAGCTTGATCCAGTCGGTGCCGAGCGCCTCGCGCGCCAGTCGCGCGGTGAGCACCGCCTCGGCGGCGGTGCGGCAGCCGGCGGTGTTGGGCAGCGGGCTGATCCCCAGGCGGTCGAGCAGGTCCAGCACCCCGGTGCCGCCCTCGGCGTCCACCCGGCGGATGGCCACCGTGGTCAGTTCGGTGCCGGAGGCGACGAGCGCCTGTTCCAGTACGGCGAGGTTGGCCGCCCCGCCGGTGCCCATGACGAGCCGGGAGCCGAACACGCGGCCGGCGATGACGAGGGGGTCGGCGGATTCAGCCACCCTGCACCGCCGTGACGACCTCGATGCGGGCGCCGTCGCGGACGGTGGTGTGCCAGTCGGTGCGGGGCAGCACCTCCCAGTCCACCGCGACCGCGATGCCCTTCTCCGGGAAGCCGAGTCGCGCCAGCAGGTCGGCGACCGTGGTGTGTTCGTCGATCTCGACGGCCTCGTCGTTGACGGTGACTCTCATGCGGCGACGCACTCCTTCAGTTCGGTGGCGATGACCTCGGCGGTCCAGGGCGCCAGCAGGAATCCGGACCGGCCGTGCCCGGCGGCGACCAGCGTGCGCTCGTCGAGGCGGCGCACGACGGGCAGGTTGTCGGGGGTCATCGGGCGCAGCCCGGCGGCGACCTCGGCCAGCTCGTACTCGCCGAGCGCGGGCAGCACCGCGCAGGCGTCGTCGAGCAGGTCGCGCACCCCGGACACCGCCGGCGCGGTGTCCCGCCCGCACTCGTACTGGGTGGCGCCGACGACCACCCCGTCGGCGCGCGGCACCAGATACACCTGCCGGCCGTGCACGCGGGCGCGGATCACCCGCTGCGGCACCGGCATACAGCCGCGCCGCCGGCGCAGCCGCAGCACCTCGCCCTTGACCGGCCGGACCGGCAGCCCGGGCCACAGCGCCGGGGCGTCCACGCCGTTGGCGATCACCCGCTGGTCGGCGTCGACCTCGGCGAGATCGGTCACCGGCCCCGCCCACCGCACCCCGAGCCGCTCGCAGGCCCGGGCCAGCGCGTCGAGCAGGGCGCGGTTGTCCACCGCCAGCTCGGTCTCGGCCACGAAGCCGTGTCGGATTCCTTGCGCCAGAGCTGGTTCCAGCTCACGCGCGGCGGTGGTGGGGCGCACCGGGTGGCCCTGTCCGGCCAGCCAGTTGGCGACGGTGCGCAGGTCGGCCGCGTCGGCGCGGTCGACGGCGACCACCAGCGACTCGCGGGCCGCCACCACCTGCGGCGGCAGCCCGTCGAGGAAGCCGGAGTGCCACAGCCGCAACGACTCCAGGCCGAGCCGCAGCAGTTGCTCCTCGCCCGGCCAGGCCTCGCTGTGCGGGGCGAGCATGCCGCCGGCCACCCAGCCGGCGCCGGGCCGGTCGGTGCGGTGCACCCGGACCGCCCAGCCGTCGCGGGCGGCGCGGCGCGCGATGGACAGCCCGATGACGCCGCCGCCGATGACGGCCAGCGTGCGCGCGGTGGGCTCGGACATGGATGCTGCTCCCTTCGCCGGCATGACCCGGATCAGGTGTGACGGTCAGGGCCGGTGTGTCGTGGCCCACTCTCAGTCCCCGCGTCCCGGGACTCCCGTGCCGGGCCCCACCCTACTCCGCCGGCGCGGCGGGCTAACGTTCGGCGTGTGACCGAACGTGCCGAACGACTCCGGGACCGGCTCGCCGCGGCCCGGCTGTACCTGTGCACCGACGCCCGCCGCGAGCGCGGCGACCTGGCCGAGTTCGCCGACGCCGCGCTGGCCGGCGGGGTGGACATCGTGCAGCTGCGCGACAAGGGGTCGGCCGGGGAGCGGCGGTTCGGCCCGCTGGAGGCGCGCGAGGAGCTCGATGCGCTCGCGGTGCTGGCCGAGGCGGCCCGCCGGCACGGGGCGCTGCTGGCGGTCAACGACCGCGCCGACATCGCGGCGGCGGCCGGCGCGGACGTGCTGCACCTGGGCCAGGCCGACCTGCCGGTGCCGGTGGCGCGCCGCATCGTCGGACCCGAGGTGATCATCGGACGGTCCACCCACGACCCGGCGCAGGCCGCCGCGGCGGCGGCCGACGACGCGGTGGACTACTTCTGCGTGGGCCCGTGCTGGGCCACCCCGACCAAGCCGGGCCGCGCGCCGGCCGGGCTGGAGCTGGTGCGCACCGCCGCCGCGGCCGGCACCGCCAAGCCGTGGTTCGCCATCGGCGGCATCGACGAGCAGCGACTGCCGGAGGTGCTGGCGGCCGGGGCGCGCCGGATCGTGGTGGTGCGGGCGATCACCGCCGCCGACGATCCGCAGGCGGCCGCCCGCCGGCTCCGGCAGGCCCTCAGCGCTGCGGATTGACCAGCAGCGGGATCGAGGCGGTGACCTCCAGCAGGCGCTGCCAACTGGCCGCGAAGCCGGGATGCAGGGGCAGGTCGACCACCTCGTCGAGCGGCACCCAGCGCAGCTCGGCGCTCTCCCGGTTCGGCACGGTGGCCAGCGGCTCGGGGGCGTCGGCGATCACGGTGGTGTAGGTCCAGTCGGTGCCGGCCGCGGTGGCGGTCACCACCGCGGTGCGCACCACGAGCAGGTCGACGTTCAGCCCGGCTTCCTCACGGGCCTCCCGCACCGCCGCCTGTTCGGCGCTCTCGTGACTGTCGCGGGCCCCGCCCGGCAGCCCCCAGGTTCCGCCCTGGTGGCTCCAGGGGGCGCGGTGCTGCAGCAGCACCGCAGGGCCGCCCTCGGGCCGGGGCGCGCGCAGCAGCAGGCCGGCGGCGCCGTAACGGCCCCAGAAGCGGGCGCCGTTCGCCGACATCACCCAGCCGTCGCCGTCGCCACGCACCGCTTCAATATAGGAAACGTCCGCCCAACCCGGGCACCTCGATCCGGCGCGGAGCCCACCGGATTCTCTTAGAATTCTTTTATAGAAAGAGAACCAGCGGTCGGTCGGGACACCGAGATACGCCGGCGACGCCGAGGCACACCAGAAACGAGGTCCGCGCGCACGTGACTGTGGAGCTTGCGCATCCGTCGACCGAACCGTTGGCGTCCCGGTCCCTCTCGGCGCCGTCGCATCCGCGCTGGTGGTTCCTGTGGACCACGCCGGGCCGCATCCTGACCATCGCGGTGGTGCTCTCCACGCTGGTCGTCGCGAGCGCGTTCGCCACCTCGACCACCATCAACGACCGCCAGCAGGCCCTGACCACGGTGCTCGACCACACCGAGCCGCTGGCCTTCTCCGCCGGCCAGCTCTACACCACGCTGTCGGTCGCCGACGCGGCCGCGGCCACCGGCTTCATCGCCGGCTCCGAGCCGCGCGAGGTGCGGCAGCGCTACGAGCAGGCCATCACCGACGCCGCGGTGGCGCTGACCCGGGCCTCCAGCGGGCTCACCGACGAACCGCTGGTGCAGCTGCTGGGCCGGATCAACGCCGAGCTGGCGGTCTACACCGGGCTGGTGGAGACCGCCCGCACCAACAACCGGGCCGGCAACCCGGTCGGGTCGTCGTACCTGTCGGAGGCCTCCTCGCTGATGCAGTCGCAGATCCTGCCCGACGCCGAGCGGCTCTACGAGGCGCTGTCGGCGCAGGTCGACGCCGAGACCACCGCGTCCACCCGGATCCCGGCCCCGGTGATCCTGGTGGTCGCGGCCACGGTGCTGTTCGGGTTGTTCGCCAACCGGTGGCTGGCCCGGCGCACCCGACGCCGCATCAACATCGGCTTCGTGGCCGGCGGGCTGGCGGTGGCGATCATGGTGGTGTGGGTGGGCACCGCACTGGCGCTGTCCACCGCCGACAGCCGCCGCGCCAAGGAGACCGCCGCCGAGTCGCTCAAGACCGTCACCACGATGGCGATCACCGCCCAGCAGGCCCGCGCCGACGAGACGCTCGCGCTGATCCGCCGCGGCGACGAGAACCTGCGCAAGCAGTCCTACTACCGGCGTATCGAGACCATGCAGCAGCAGCTGCGGGAGTACCTCAACCACAAGGACTCCATCGACAAGTCCGACCTGCGCGACGCCGAACAGCTGCTGGCCCGCTGGCGCGCCGCCGACGACCGCATCAACGCCTACATCGCGGTGGGCAACTACCAGGCCGCCACCCGGGTGGCGCTGGGCACCGGCGACGACGACTCCACCCCGGCGTTCGACAAGCTCGACGCCGCGCTGGCGCGGGCGATCGAGAAGACCCGGGTGGCGCTGCGCAACGACATCGCCGACGCCCGCCGGGTGCTGTCCGGGGCGACCGTCGGGGCCGCGGCGCTGTCCATCGCCGCGGCGGTGGCGGTGGCGCTGGGGCTGTGGCCGAGGCTGAGTGAGTACCGATGACCCCGAAGCGGATTCGTGCCGGCCTGATCCGGACGGTCGCGGCGCTGGCCGTGGCCGTGCTGCCGGCGGGCTGCGCCGGGGACTCCGCGCCGATCGTGGTGCCGCCCAGCGTGACCCTGGCCCCGCCCACGCCGGCCGGGATGGTCGAGCTGCCGCCCGAGCCGCCGCGGGTGCCGAGTCCCGACGAACAGGACTGCGACCCCTACGCCAGCCTGCGCCCGTTCACCAACCGGGCCGACGCCGAGGCGGCGGTGGCCAACATCAAGGCCCGCGGCCGGCTGATCGTCGGACTGGACATCGGCAGCAACCTGTTCTCCTTCCGCGACCCGATCACCGGCGAGGTCACCGGTTTCGACGTCGACATCGCCGGGGAGATCGCCCGCGACATCTTCGGCACCCCCTCGCAGGTGGAGTACCGCATCCTGCCGTCCTCGGAGCGGATCGCCGCGCTGCAGAACAACCAGGTCGACGTGGTGGTCAAGACCATGACCATCACCTGCGAGCGCAAGAAGCTGGTCAACTTCTCCACCGTCTACCTGACCGCCAACCAGCGCATCCTGGTGCCGCGGGACTCCTCGATCGCCCGGGCCTCGGACCTGTCCGGCCGGCGGGTGTGCGTGGTGCAGGGCACCACCTCGCTGAACCGGGTGCGCGAGATCAGCCCGCCGCCGATCATCGTGGCCACCGTGACGTGGGCGGACTGCCTGGTGGCGATGCAGCAGGATCAGGTCGACGCGGTGAGCACCGACGACACCATCCTGGCCGGGCTGATGGCGCAGGACCCCTATCTGCGTATCGTCGGCCCGGCGATGAACACCGAGCCGTACGGGATCGGGATCAACCTGCACAACACCGGCCTGGTCCGGTTCGTCAACGGCACGCTGGAACGGATCCGCAACGACGGCACCTGGTACACGCTCTACCGCAAATGGCTGACGGTGCTCGGGCCGGCCCCGGCACCACCCGTCGCGAGGTACGTGGACTGATGGCACAGGCACCGCAGGACGATTCGTACGCCGACGACCCGGACGACATCGGTCCGGGCACCCAGCCGGCCAGTTTCGACGACCTCGGGCTCGACACCGCCTCCACCGTCCGGCCGATGGCCACCCAGGCGGTGTTCCGGCCGCACCTGCCCGACGACGAGGAGCACCGGGCCGGCGGTGCGGTCACCGTGCCGCAGTCCCGCCCGACCGCGGTGACGCGGGCGGTCTCGCGCACCCGGCGGCTGGGCGGCGGACTGGTCGAGGTGCCCCGGGTGCCGGCGCGGGATCCGTTGAGCGCGTTGATGAAGGACCCGGTGGTCGCCGAGTCGAAGCGGTTCTGCTGGAACTGCGGCCGACCGGTGGGCCGGTCCGGCCCGGACGGCGCGGAGGCGCCGAGCGAGGGCTGGTGCCCGCACTGCGGCAGCGCCTACTCGTTCCTGCCGCAGCTCAAACCCGGCGACATGGTGGCCGACCAGTACGAGATCAAGGGCTGCATCGCGCACGGCGGGCTGGGCTGGGTGTACCTGGCGTTCGACCACAATGTGAACCAGCGGCCGGTGGTGCTCAAGGGCCTGGTGCACTCCGGGGACGCCGAGGCGCAGCGCATCGCGATGGCCGAGCGGCGGTTCCTGGCCGAGGTGACCCACCCCGGCATCGTCAAGATCTACAACTTCGTCGAACACGCCGACCGGCACGGCAACCCGGTGGGCTACATCGTGATGGAGTACGTCGGCGGGACCTCGCTCAAGCAGGCCCGGGACAAGAAGCTGCCGGTCGCCGAGGCCATCGGCTTCATGCTCGAGATCCTGCCCGCGCTGGGCTATCTGCACTCGATCGGGCTGGCCTACAACGACCTCAAGCCGGAGAACATCATGCTCACCGAGGACCAGGTCAAGCTCATCGACCTGGGCGCGGTGTCGACGATCAACTCGTTCGGCTACCTCTACGGCACCCCCGGCTACCAGGCCCCGGAGATCGTGCGCACCGGCCCGACGGTGCAGACCGACATCTACACGGTGGGCCGCACCCTGGCGGCGCTGACGCTGAAGCTGCGCACCCGCAAGGGCCGCTACGTCGACGGCCTGCCCGAGGACGACCCGGTGCTGGCCGAGTACGACTCCTACGCGCGGCTGCTGCGCCGGGCCACCGACCCGGACCCGCAGCGCCGGTTCGGCAGTGCCGAGGAGATGTCGGCACAGCTGCTCGGGGTGCTGCGCGAGGTGGTCGCCAAGGACACCGGGGTGCCGCGGCCCAGCCTGTCGACGGTGTTCAGTCCGTCGCGCTCGACGTTCGGCATCGACCTGCTGGTGGCGCACACCGACGTCTACCGCGACGGCCAGGTGCACTCCGAGAAGCTCACCGCCGCCGAGATCGTCAAGGCGCTGCCGGTGCCGCTGGTGGACCCCACCGACGTGGCCGCGCCGGTGCTGACGGCCAGCGTGCTCAGCGACCCGGTGCACACCCTCGACCAGCTGCGCGCGGCCCGGCACGGCACGCTCGACACCGAGGGCATCGACCTGTCGCAGTCGGTGGAGCTGCCGCTGATGGAAGTCCGGGCACTGCTGGACCTCGGCGACGTGGACAAGGCGACCCGCAAGCTCGACGCGCTGGCCGAGCGCGTCGGCCGGCGCTGGCGGCTGGTCTGGTTCCGCGCGGTCTCCGAGCTGCTCAGCGCCGACTACGACTCGGCGACAACGCATTTCACCGAGGTGCTGGACATGCTTCCGGGCGAGCTGGCGCCCAAACTGGCGCTGGCGGCCACCGCCGAGCTGGCCGGCGACCCGAGCGCCAAGCACTTCTACCAGACGGTGTGGAGCACCGACAACAGCATCATCTCGGCCGGCTTCGGGCTGGCCCGGGCGCAGTCGGCCGAGGGGGACCGGGACGCCGCGGTGCGCACCCTCGACCAGGTGCCGGCCGGGTCGCGGCACCACACCACCGCGCGGCTGACCAGTGCGGTGACGCTGCTGAGCGGCCGGTCGGCCAACGAGATCACCGAGCAGCACATCCGGGAGGCCGCGCGCCGGGTCGAGCAGCTGCCGGAGACCGAGCCCCGGGTGCTGCAGATCCGGGCGCTGGTGCTGGGCACCGCGCTGGACTGGCTGGCCGACCACGAGGCCAGCACCAACCACATCCTCGGCTTCCCGTTCACCGACCACGGGCTGCGGCTCGGGGTGGAGGCGGCGCTGCGCGCGCTGGCCCGGGTGGCGCCCACCCAGGCGCACCGCTACGCGCTGGTGGACCTGGCCAACAGCGTGCGGCCGATGAGCACCTTCTAGACGCCCGGCCGGCCGTCGACCATCCGCAGGCAGATGCGGGCGATGGCGAGTTCCTCGTCGGTGGGCACCACCAGCACCGTGACCGGGGACCCGTCGGCGGAGATGCGCCGCGGCCCGGCCGCCGCCGCGGCGTTGCGCTGCTCGTCGAGTTCGATGCCGAGCGCCGACAGCCCGGCCAGCGCGTCCCGGCGCACCATCGCGTTGTTCTCCCCCACCCCGGCGGTGAAGGTGATGACGTCGGCGCCGCCGAGCAGTGCCAGATACCCGCCGATGTACTTGCGCAGCCGGTGGATGTAGACGTCGTAGGCGAGCCGGGCGTCGGCGTCGCCGGCCTCGATGCGCTTGGTCAGCTCCCGGAAGTCGTTGACCCCGGCCAGCCCGAACACCCCGGACCGGCGGTTGAGCAGGGTGTCGATCTCGTCGGCGGTCAGGCCGGCCGTGCGCATGAGATAGGTGATGATGCCCGGGTCCAGGTCGCCGGGCCGGGTGCCCATCACCAGTCCCTCCAGCGGGGTCAGCCCCATCGAGGTGTCGATCGGCCGGCCGCCGGCGATCGCCGACACCGACGCCCCGTTGCCCAGGTGCAGCACGATCTGGTCGATCGATTCGATTGGCACGCCCAGGAATTCGGCGGCCTGCCGGCTGACGTACTGGTGCGAGGTGCCGTGGAACCCGTAGCGGCGGATGCGCCAGGCGCGGGCCACCTCGGCGTCGATGGCATAGGTGGCCGCCGCCGCCGGCAGGTCGTGGAAGAACGCGGTGTCGAACACCGCGATGTGCGGCACGTCGGGCAGCAGCCGGCGGGCCACCTCCATGCCGAGCACCCCGGGCGGGTTGTGCAGCGGGGCCAGCGGGGCGAGCTCCTCCATCTTGGCGATGAGTTCGTCGGTGACGAAGGTGGGTTCGTAGAAGGTGCGCCCGCCGTGCACCGCGCGGTGCCCGACCGCGACCAGGCCGAGTTCGGCGGGGTGCGCCCCGGCCTCCTCGAACAGTTCCACCGCGGTGCGCAGCGCGGCCTCGTGATCGGCGATCGGCGGGCCGTCGCGGTGCAGCTCCCGCTCGCCGACCCGCAGCCGGGCCAGCGAGCTGTCCTCACCGATCCGCTCGACGATGCCGACGGCCAGCGACTTCGACGAATCACCGTCGATGAGTTCGTATTTCAGCGACGAGGAGCCCGAGTTGAGGACCAGGACCGACCGGCTCATCGACGCCCCTGGGCCTGGATCGCGGTGATGGCCACGGTGTTGACGATGTCCTCGACGAGCGCACCTCGGGACAGGTCGTTGACCGGCTTGTTCAGCCCCTGCAGCACCGGGCCGATCGCGATCGCGCCCGCGCTGCGCTGCACGGCCTTGTAGGTGTTGTTGCCGGTGTTGAGGTCCGGGAAGATCAGCACGGTGGCCCGCCCGGCCACCGGGGAGTCGGGCATCTTGGTGGCCGCCACCGTCGGGTCCACCGCCGCGTCGTACTGGATCGGCCCCTCCACCAACAGGTCCGGGGCCCGCTTGCGCACGAGTTCGGTCGCCTCGCGCACCTTGTCGACATCGGCGCCGGAGCCGGAGGTGCCGGTGGAGTAGGACAGCATCGCCACCCGCGGGTCGATGCCGAACCGGGCGGCGGTGCGCGCCGAGGAGACCGCGATGTCGGCGAGTTGTTCGGCGGTGGGGTCGGGCACGATGGCGCAGTCGCCGTAGACCAGCACCCGGTCGGCCAGGCACATGAAGAAGATGCTGGACACCGTGGACACGTCCGGTGCGGTCCGGATGATCTCGAACGCCGGCCGCACAGTGTGCGCGGTGGTGTGCGCCGCCCCGGAGACCATCCCGTCGACGAGGTCGTTGTGCACCAGCATGGTGCCGAAGTAGGAGACGTCGCGCATGGTCTCGCGGGCCTGTTCCGGCGTCACGCCCTTGTGGGCGCGCAACTCGGCGTACTGCTCGGCGAACCGGTCGCGCAGCTCGCTGGTGCGCGGGTCGATGACGTCGGCGGCGGCGAGGTCCACGCCGAGCTCGGCGGCGCGGGCCCGCACCCGGCTCTCCTCGCCGAGGATGGTCAGGTCGGCCACCCCGCGCTGCAGCAGCCGGCCGGCGGCCTTGAGGATGCGGTCGTCGTCGCCCTCGGGCAGCACGATGCGCCGGCGGTCGGCGCGGGCCTGTTCGAGCAGCCGGTGGGTGAACATCTGCGGTGTGACCACGGCGGGGATCGGCAGCGAGAGCACGCCGAGCATCTCGTCGAGATCGACCCGCCGTTCCATCAGCTCGATGGCGGTGTCGATCTTGCGCTGCGACCGCACGGTGACCCGGCCGCGGGTGGCCGCCACCGCGCTGGCGGTGTCGAAGGTGCCCAGGTCGGTCGCGATCACCGGCAGCTGCAGCCGCAGCCCGTCGACCAGGGCGGCGATCGCCGGGTGCAGCGCCAGCCCGCCGTTGAGGATCACCGTCGACAGCGACGGGAACCCCTCGGCGGCGTGCGCGCTGAGCACCGCGAGCACCACGTCGGACCGGTCGCCGGGGGTGATCACCGCCATCCCGTCGCGCAGCCGTTCCAGCACGTGCTCGGCGGTCATACCGGCCACCAGCACCGCCTCCACCTCGCGGTCGAGCAGCGCCGGGTCGCCGTTGATCAGGGTGCCGGCGACCGCGTCGCGCAGTTCGGCCACCGACGGGGCGGCCAGCAGCGGCTCCTCCGGCAGCACGTAGCAGGCCGGCCTGAACCGGCGCAGCGCCTGTGCGGTCTCGTCGAGCCGGTCCGGTGCGCACCGGTTGACCACCACGGCGGCCGGGTGGGCGTGTTGGCCGGCGATCTCGTCGAGGCACACCCCGACGAGCTCGGCCACCTCCTCCGGCGTGCGTCCGCGGCCGCGCACCGCCAGCACCATCGGGGTGCCGAGGTTGGCCGCCACGCGCGCGTTCGTCGCCAGTTCGGTCGGGCTGGCGATGTCGGTGTAGTCGCTGCCCACCACCACGACCACGTCGCAGCGCCCGGCCACGGCCTGGTAGCGGTCGATGATGGTGACCATGGCGGCGTCGGCGTCGGTGTGCAGCTGCTGGTAGTCGACCCCGATGCACTGTTCGTAGGGCACGTCCGCGGTGGCGTGCGCGAGCAGCAGCTCCAGGATGTGGTCACGGCCGTTCCCGGCCCGGGTGACCGGACGGAACACCCCGACCCGGGGCGCCGTCGCCGTCAGCCGGCCGAGGATGCCCAGCGCGATGGTGGATTTCCCGGTGTCCCCCTCCGGCGACGCGATGTAGATGCCGGAGACCCGACCGCTTCCCGCCATACCGACAGCCTCCCCCACCGGCCCGGGCGTGCGCACGTCGGCCCGCCGATTCCCGGCGAAGATCCGGCAAAACTGCAACACGTTTCAGTTTCAGCAAATCCGGACGGCGATCCGGTCGGAGACGAAGACGACGCTCGATCTTGATCGTGGCGAATGTCACACCAACGCGCGACGGATTGGTTCCGTCGTCAAGTATGCTTCTAACTTACACGTCAATTGGGTATTCCGAGCGACCGCCGGGTCCGATACAAGACATCGAGGTGCAGATTTGGCAAAGACAAGCCGGGCGATCGGAACGATCGTCCATACACCGTTCGACGTCTTCAGCAATTCCGGTGCCGCGGCGTCGGTCGATCGGCCCGCCCGGCGGCAGGATCGCCGGTCCGGCGGCGGCCGCGACCGGATCGGGCGACCCGGCGGTTACCCGGCCCGGGTTTGCCAGATCCCGGTTTCGCGGAAGGAAAAAGGGCTAAAGACCCTACGGGCCGCGATGTCACCCGTCGCTAATTTTGACGCTTGCGAAAGCAAAGGCCTCCGTCATCTGGTGAGCGTCTGATGGAACACACGGCTACGACGACGATCGGAACACGCGGCCCCCTGCTCGCGGGCGTGCCGTCGGCGGTGACCGAAGCGGCCCGCCAGGTCCGGCTCGCAGGCGGCCTCACCCCCCGCGTCGCGGTCCTCATCGCGCTGATGGGGATCGCGTTCGCCCTCATGTACCTCGATGTCGTCCGGGCGGCGCTGGACGGGTCGCGGACCGCGATCATGGTCACCGTGCCGGTGCTGGCGGCGCTGATCGCCTCGGGGTACCACACGGCGCCCCGCGGCGTCACCGACGACGAGTCGAACTGGATCCTGGCGATCATCGCCGGACTGGTCTGCTTCGGCGGCATCGAACTGCTCTGCGACCGGATTCCCACCCTCACCGGGCTGTGGCAGCTGCGGCTGCTGGGCGCGCCGATCTGGCTGGCCTGCCTGATGACGGTGCTGGTCGGGGTGCGCCACGTCGTGCAGATGTGGCCACTGTGGGTGTTCTCGCTGGTGTGCGGCACCCCACTGCCGTTCCTGCTCGCCACCGCTGCCCTCGGCGGATCCGACACCGCCGCCACCGCGGTGGCCGCCACGGTCGGGGCGGTCGCGGTCTACCTGGCCACCCCGTCGCTGCCCCGGCTGCACCGGGGCAGCGGGGCGGCGGCGTGCCTGGCCCTGGCCGCCGGGTTCGTCATGTTGTTCGGCGCCCCGAGCCTGTTCGTCGCGATCGTCGTGGTCAGCGGGGTGTTCCCGGTGCTCATCGTGGTGCTGATGCGGCACGCCCACGGGCCGGTGCCGACGGCGCTGCGCGCACCGGCCGACTCGATGCCCAACGTGTCCGCGACCGCGCTGGCCGCCCTGCTCGTCGTCGCGGCCGCGCTGCCGCTGGTGTACCGGCCGGCCGCGCACCCCCCGGAGCCGGCCCCGGCACCGACCGACTGGGCCCGCGCGGCCGTGCTGTCCGCACCCCGCAGCTACCCCTTCATCACCCGCTATCTGGGCCCCGGCGCGACGCTGCAGCGCTACGCCGTCAGCCCGGCTGCGGGGATGCCCGCCGCCGCGGTGGACGTGATCACCACCGACAACCCCGCCGCGCTCGACGACTTCCGCGATGCGGTGTGGTACCCGAGCCCGGATCCGGTGAGCTTTCACCCCGCCGACCCGGCGCTGGGCGCTCCGCCCGGGGCCCGCATCGCCTACACCAACGCCGATGCCACCACCGAGCACACCGGACAGGACTGGTACGCGGTCACCTGGGACTGGCGGCTGCCCTCCGGGATGCAGCGGGTCACCGTGATCGTCAGCCAGTCGATCGACGGCCAGCAGACCCCGCCGGCGCCGCGGCCGTTCACCGTCCATGACGTGTCGCTGCGCCCCACGCTCTGGGTCGCCCGCCAGCAGCCCGACGAGACCGGCCGCGTCGACGAGACGGTGCTGCAGCGCGCCGCCGAGGTCGTGCGGGCGGTGAGCGGTGAGTAGCCAACGCCACCACCGGCGCCCGCACTGGCCCCCGCACTGGCACTGGCACCCGCACTGGCATCTGCACCTGCACCGGCCGCACCTGCCGCCGCACCTGTCGGCCCGGACCGTGCTGCGCCGTTCCGGGCTGGCCCGGCTGGCGCTCATCGTGGCCCTGCTCGCCGCGGCGGCGATGGTGTTCCCGCGGGTGGTGCTACCGGTGGCGGCCGGGCTGCTCGCGCTGCTCTACCTGGCCTCCACCATCGACCGGAACTACCTGTTGCTCAAGGGCATTCACATGAACGCCATGGTCCGGGTGAGCGCCGAGGAGGCGCTGTCCATCCCGGACGAGGAGCTGCCGCACTACACCGTGCTGCTCCCGGTCTACGACGAGCCGGCCATCGTGGCCAACCTGGTCAACGGCGTGTGCAAGCTCGACTACCCGCGCGACAAGCTCGACGTGCTGCTGCTGGTCGAGGAGGACGACACCGCCACCCAGCTCGCCCTGGCCGACATGGAGCTGGAGTCGGTGCACGTCGTGATCGTGCCGCACAGCATGCCCAAGACCAAGCCCAAGGCGTGCAACCACGGGATGTCGCTGCCGATCCTCACCGACGGCCTGATGACGATCTACGACGCCGAGGACATCCCCGACCCGCTGCAGCTGCGCCGCGCGGCGGCCGCCTTCCGCCGGCTCCCCGACGACATCGGCTGCATCCAGGCCCGGCTCGGCTACTTCAACGAGTCACAGAACCTGCTCACCCGCTGGTTCTCGCTGGAGTACGACCAGTGGTTCGGCGTGATGCTGCCGGCGGTGCAGGAGTCCGGGTGCGTGGTGCCGCTGGGCGGCACGTCCAACCACATGCCCACCCGGGTGTGGCGCGACGTCGGCGGGTGGGACGAGTTCAACGTCACCGAGGACGCCGACCTCGGGGTGCGGCTGGCCCGGCACGGCTACCGCACCGTCATCCTCGACTCGACCACGTTGGAGGAGGCCAACTCCGACGTGGTGAACTGGATTCGGCAGCGGTCCCGCTGGTACAAGGGCTATCTGCAGACCATGCTGGTGCATCTGCGCCACCCGCTGCGGCTGCGGCGCGAGATCGGCACCAAGGCGGTGCTGCGGCTGATCAACCTGACCGGCGGGGTGCCGCTGGCCGGCGCCACCAATCTGGTCTTCGCGCTGACCCTGCTGGTGTGGCTGGTCGGCCGGCCCTACCAGATCGAGGCGCTGTTCCCGCCGATCACCTACTACATCTGTCTGACGCTGTTCCTGATCGGTGCGCCGGTCTCGGTGTTCGTCGGCCTGGTGGTCACCCAGTCACTGGGCAAACCGTGGCTGTGGTGGGCGGTGCTGCTCAGCCCGCTGTACTGGGCGCTCCAGTCGATCGCCGCGGTGAAGGCGCTGTACCAGCTGCTGTTCCGACCGTTCTTCTGGGAGAAGACGGTGCACGGACTGGCCGCGTCGCCCGATCCCACACCGTCCCCCGGAGGTCGTGATGAGCTCGTTGACGCGTAGAGTCGCCGCCGCGCTGGTGGCCGCCCCGCTCTTCGCCGTCGCGACGCCCGCGGCACTGCCGCCGGCCGCCGCGCAGCCCGATCCGGTGATCGCCGAGGTCGATCCGGCGATCCCGCCGTCCATCGGCTGGTCGCTGCTGGGCATGTCGGACCGGTTCGACATCATCGGCGCGAACATCCCGGTCGACCAGGTCGTCCCGGTGCCCAACGGCGTGCAGCCGACGCTGCTGACCGGGCAGATCGGCTCGGTGGCCAACATCGGCGCGGGCCGGGTCGACGTGCTCGACGGCCGCGGCGTGGTGCTGGGCAGCATCCCGGTGCCCACCGACGTGCCGGCCCTGCCGTTCGAGATCGACCTCTCGGCCGCCGCCGTCGTCGACGGACAGGCGAAACTCACCTTCGTGCTGCGAGACTGGGCACAACCCGGCGACGTCTGCAACCCGCCGGGGGTGCTGACGCTCAGCCAGCTGGCCACCCGCTTCTCCGGCGGGGTGCCCGCCCCGGTGAACGTCGCCGAGTTCCTGCCCGGCTACCTCGACGAGATCCTGATCCACGTCGGCCCGGAGCCCACGGTGGACCAGCAGCAGGCGGCGCTGGACCTGGTGGCCGAGCTGACCCGCATCTACCGGCCCATCCCGGTGCGCATCGGCGTGGTCACCGGCTGGCCGGAGCCGGCCCCCTTCGGCCTGACCCGCCGGGTGATCGATCTGCGGGTGGCCGACCGGCCCGGGATCGTGCTGGAGCAGCCCGGGACCAAGAACGCCACACTGGTGATCTCCGGCCCCGGTCCGCGGTTGGTCGAGCAGGTCCGGCTGTTCGCCGACCGCCGCTACAAGATGGCCCAGAACCATTGGGCGACAACACTTTCCGCTGCCGATGCGCCGGTGGTGACCTCGACGCTGAAGCGCTTCGGCGAACTGGGCATCGGCGGGCAGGCGTCGGTGCTGGGCACCCACGTGCTCTACACCGGTTTCGACGTCGCGGCCTTCGGCGTCGGCCCGATCAGCGGCGCGAAGGTGCATCTGCTGGCCAACCACACCCCGGTGGTCGGCGGCGAGGCGTCGCTGTTGGTACGGGTCGGCTCCTCGGTGCTGGCCTCGCAGCCGCTCGGCGAGTCCGGCACCGTCGACCTGACCTTCGACGTCCCCGCCGAGGCGATCACGTCCAACGTCGGAATCGCCTTGGAGCTGCGCTACATTCCGCGTCAGCAGTGCTCGCCGTACGCCGACCGGATGACGTTCGTCGTCGACCCCACCTCGACCGTCGACGTCACCCCGGGCACGGTGAACCGGGGCGGTTTCCCGGCGTTGCCGATGGGCTTCGCACCCGACTTCGCGGTCGCCGTCGACCAGCCCGACCGGATCCGGTTCGCCGCACAGGCGGTCAACCTGCTGGGCCAGCAGACCACCGTCACGCTGCGCCCGCGGGTGCGCCCCCTGGACGAGGCGGTCGCCTCCGAGACCGGGCTGCTGCTCGTCGCCGACCCGGACACCCTGCGCGGCACCGACCTGGCCCCGCCGGTGCTGCCGGAGAGTCCCGAGACCTCCGATATCAACGGACCGGTGCAGACCACGGTGGATCTGGCCGGGCCGCTGGGGCTGGTGCAGGCGTTCACCGACCACCGGCGCTCGGTGCTGGCGATCACCGGCTCCGGCGACTGGACGCTGGTCGACGCCGACTTCGACTACATCCGGCGGCTGCCGGACCGCTGGGCCTCGCTGACCGGTGACGTGCTGGCCACCGGGATCGCCGGGCAGACGGTGAATCTGGCGGTGGTGGAGGGCGGCACCATGGCGCACCAGCCCAACCCGGGTCCCGGCTGGCAGCGCTGGGCGTGGCTGTCGGCGGGCCTGACCGCGGCCGCGGTGGTGGCCGCCGGCGCGGTGCTGCTGCAGCGCCGCCGGACGGCGAAGGACTGACCGTGGCGGCGGCCCCGCCCGTCGCCGCACCGGCGCCGGCCCCGGCACCGCCGGCCCCGGATCCGGCCGTCTCGCCGGTGCTGCCGCGGTGGCGCACCTGGGCGCTGTTCGGCTCGCTGACGCTGGCCTACTTCGTCATCGGCACGGTGCTGGTGCTGCGCTACAACATCTTCGAGCCGGACGCGCCGAACCGGGTGGCCAACGCCGGGTTCGCGCTGTTCACCCGCGACCCGCACCTGTCGGCGATCGGGTTCGTGTGGAACCCGTTGCCCTCCATGGCCGAGATCCCGCTGGTGTGGCTGAGCCAGTGGCTGCCGTCGCTGAAGTACGCCGGGCTGGCCGGGGTGCTGCAGAGCGCGGCGTTCATGGCGGCTGCGGCGCTGCTGGTGCGCGGCATCGCGCTGGACCGCGGCCTGGGCACCTGGTGGCGGCGGCTGGCCGTCGCCGCCTTCGCACTGCACCCGATGATCGTGCTGTACGGCGCGTCCGGGATGAGCGAGGCGGCGATGCTGTGCTGCCTGGTGTGGTGCTGCCGCTACCTGATGCGGTGGTGCGAGGCCGGCGCCATCCGGGACCTGGCCTGGGCCGGGGTCGCGCTCGGGGTGGGATATCTGGCCCGCTACGAGGTGCTGCCCGCCGCGATCGGGGTGGCGGTGCTGGTGGCCGCGGTGAGCTGGCTGCACACCGAGCCGGGCCGGCTGCGCCGCTCCACCGTGGTGCTCAATGTCGCGATCGTGCTGTTCCCGGCCGTCACCGCCTTCCTGGCCTGGGGCGTGACCGGCTGGATCATCAACGACGAGTTCTTCGCCACGCTGTCGTCGCACTACGGCAACAGCAGCCAGAACGCCGGCCGGCTGGCCGCGCTGGCCGGCCGCGACGCCGGCGCGAGCTGGCCGGTGATCGTCGCCCGGCTGTTCGGCATGCAGCCGCTGGTGCTCGTCTCGGTGGCGGTGGCGGTGCTGATCGCCGCCCTGCGCCGGCGGATCACTCCGCTGGTGCCGGTGCTCGTCTTCGGTTCGACGCTGCTGTTCTCGGTGGCCGCGCACCACCTGTCGATCACCTTCGGCTGGTTCCGGTTCTACCTGGCGGCCATCCCGATGGTCGTCTGCGTCGCACTGGCCTGCTGGGGCCCGGCCCGCGCGGCCGCGCGCAACACGGCCGCCGCGGTGCTGCTCGCCGCGGCGCTGGTGGTGGCCGTCCCGGTGACCACCCCGCTGATCGTCGACCCGGACATCGCCCACGGCCAGCTCGAGCAGTCGTTCGTCTCCATGGTCGACCCGCACACGCACCCGCCTCAGGAGGAGCCGTCACGGCGCCGGCTGATCAGCGAGCGACTGCTCGCGCAGTGGCTGGACCGACAGCACCTGCCGGACGGGTCGGTGCTCATGGACACCTTCCTGACCTGGGGTATCTGGCTGTCCTCGGACAACCCGCGCCAATTCGTCGTCACCAGCGACTACGACTTCGCCGCGGCGCTGAACCGGCCGTGGGACCACGGCATCCGCTACGTCATCGCGACGAATCCGAACATCAACGTGCCGGACGCGATCAACCGCCGCTACCCGAGCATGTGGGACGACGGGGCCGGGATCGCCGAGCTGGTGTACAGCACCGTGGGCACCACCGCCGACGAAATGTTCCGGGTGTACCGGGTGATCGGCCGGCCGCTGATCGGGCTCGACGAACCGGGGGTCAGCCCAGGCGGCGCAGCCGCGGCTCCAGGTCGGTCTTGAACAGCCGCAGGAACCGCATCTGGTCGTGCCCGGGGGCGTGGAACACCAGGTGGTTCAGGCCCCAGTCGACGTACTGTGCGACCTGCTCGACCGCCTCGTCCGGGTCGGAGGCGACGATCCAGCGCTTGGCGATCTGCTCGATCGGCAGCGCGTCGGCGGCCTGCTCCATCTCGATCGGGTCGTCGATGGAGTGCTTCTGCTCGGCGGTCAGCGACAGCGGCGCCCAGAACCGGGTGTTGTTCAGCGCCAGTTCCGGATCCGGGTCGTAGGAGATCTTGATCTCGATCATCCGGTCGATGTCGTCGAGGCTCCGGCCGGCCGCGGCCGCGCCCTCGGCGACGGCGGGAATGAGCTTGTCCTTGTAGAGCTCCTCGCCCTTGCCGGAGGTGCAGATGAACCCGTCACCGGCGCGCCCGGCGTACTTGGCCACCACCGGCCCGCCGGCGGCGATGTAGACCGGCACGCCCTCAGCCGGCACGTCGTAGATCGACGCCCCCTTGGTGCGGTAGTACTCGCCCTCGAAGTCCACCCGGCCGCCGCCCCACAGCTCGCGCATCAGCCGCACCGACTCGCGCAGCCGGGCGAACCGCTCCTTGAACTCCGGCCATTCGCCGACGAATCCGGTGGCGATCTCGTTGAGCGCCTCCCCGGTGCCCACCCCGAGGAAGACCCGGCCCGGGTACAGACAGGCCATGGTCGCGAAGGCCTGCGCCACCACCGCCGGGTTGTAGCGGAACGTCGGGGTCAGCACCGAGGTGCCCAGCGTGATCCGCTTGGTGCGCTCCCCCACCGCGGTCATCCACGCCAGCGAGAACGGCGCGTGCCCGCCCCGGTGCCGCCACGGCTGGAAATGGTCGCTGACCGTCGCACTGTCCATGCCGTGCTCCTCGGCGGCCACGGCCAACTCCACCAGCTCGCGCGGCGCGAACTGCTCCGCCGACGCCTTGTACCCCAACTTCAGCTCAGCCACGGGTCCCTTTGTACACCCGTTCCTTACACTCGCGAGATGCAGGTCACACTGGAGGCCGTCACCGACCACGTCCACTTCGCCCGTACCGAGCTGGTCAACTGGACGCTGGTGACCGGTTCGGCGGGCGTCGTGCTCATCGACGCCGGCTACCCGGGCCAGCGCGCCGAGGTGCTGGAATGCCTGCGCCGGCTGGGCCACCGGCCCGAGGACGTCCGGGCGGTCCTGCTCACCCACGCCCACGTCGACCACCTGGGCACCGCCATCTGGTTCGCCGCCACGTTCGGCACCCCGGTGTACTGCCACGCCGCAGAGGTGGGGCACGTCAAACGCGAGTATCTGGAACAGGTTTCGCCGGCCGCGCTGGCCGCGCAGATGTGGCGGCCGCGCTGGCTGGCCTGGTCGCTGGCCGCCGCCCGGCGGGGCGGGCTGGTGCGCGACGGGGTCCCGTCGGCACAGCCGCTCACCGCGGAGGTGGCCGCCGAACTGCCCGGCCGGCCCACCGCGGTGCCGAGCCCGGGCCACACCGGCGGGCACTGCTCCTACCTCGTCGACGGGGTGCTGGTGGCCGGGGACGCGCTGGTGACCGCGCACCCGGTGACGCCGCGGCGCGGGCCGCAGTTGCTGCCGGCGGTATTCAACCACGACCAGCGCGCCTGCGAGCGCAGCCTGGCCGCGCTCGGGCTGCTCGACACCGAGGTGCTGCTGCCCGGGCACGGGCCGATCTGGCGCGGGCCCGTCCGCGAGGCCGCCGCGCTCGCCGCCCCCGCCGTCTCCCGCGAGCGGTCGTGAACCCCCGATCGCGGGCCCGCGAGGGGGTGTCCGCGTCCGCGCGCGGGGAAGGTGAAGCCCTTCCGGGCCCGGGAGGACACCGGTAGGTTCGCGCCATGGACAACATCAGGGGCCGGACCGTCGCGATCACCGGTGCCGCCCGCGGCATCGGCTACGCCACCGCGAAGGCGCTGCTGGCCCGCGGGGCCCGGGTGGTGATCGGCGACCGCGATGTCGCGCTGCAGGAGTCCGCGGTGGCCGAGCTGACCCGGCTCGGCCCGGTGTCGGGCTACTCGCTCGACGTCACCGACCGCGAGTCGTTCGCGACGTTCCTGGACAAGGCCCGCACCGACGGCGGCGGGCACATCGACGTGCTCATCAACAACGCCGGCGTGATGCCGATCGGCCCGTTCCTCGAACAGACCGAGCAGGCCGTCCGCGCCGCGATCGAGGTCAACCTCTACGGCGTGCTCATCGGCTGCCGGCTCGCGCTGCCGGAGATGGTGCGCCGCCGCAGCGGCCACGTCGTCAACATCTCCTCGATGTCGGGCCTGATCCCGGTGCCCGGCCAGGTGGTCTACAACGCCTCCAAGTTCGGCGTGGTGGGGCTGTCGGCCGCACTGGCCGACGAGGTGGCCCCGTACGGGGTGGAGGTGTCGGTGGTGATGCCGCCGTTCACCCGCACCGAGCTCATCGCCGGCACCCGGGCGAACTTCGCCACCAGACCCGTTGAGCCGGAGGACATCGCGGCCGCGGTGGTGCGCACCCTGGACAAGCCCAAGACGCACGCATCGGTGCCCGCACCGATGCGGTTCGTGGCCCAGGCCGCGCAGCTGCTCGGCCCGCGCGGGCGGCGCTGGCTCAACCGCCGGCTCGGCCTGGACTCGGTGTTCCTGACGTTCGACACCGAGGCCCGCCGGGCCTACGAGCAGCGCGCGCAGCACTCGCTGGGCGTGGTCGACAGCAGCGGCGGCTGACGCCGCCTTCAGAACGTCGGCACCGGGTCGCCGGCGCGGTGCGCCTCGACGACGTCGAGGGCGTCGAGCAGGTCGACGTCGGTGAACCGGAGGTCCTCGGCTGAGCCGACCAGGATCAGGTGCACCGCGTCGGGGAAGTCCTCCGGACCGGGCTCACCGTCGACGGTGTAGGTGAACCACACCCGGGTGACGGTCTCGGCGTCCTCGTCGTCGAGGTCGGCCACCCCGGACGGCTCGAAGTACCAGGCGGCCAGCCCGTCGTCGCTGTGCACCTCGTCGAAGGTCCAGCCGCGCTCCAGCAGCACCTTGTCGAACCGCTCGGCGCGCGCCCCGGTGTCGAAGAGCCACTTGGGGATTCGCACCGTCTCCCGCGCCGCCCGGCGCTTGCGCCGGCGCGCCGCCTTCGCCTCGGACCGCCTGGACACCGTCGCGCCCGACGCCTACCGCAGCGCCTGGTCGAGATCGGCGATGAGGTCCTCGGTGTCCTCCAGGCCGATCGAGATCCGCACCACCCCGTCGCCGAGCCCGATCGCGGCGCGGCCCTCCGGCCCCATCGCCCGGTGGGTGGTGGTGGCCGGGTGGGTGATCAGCGTCTTGGCGTCGCCGAGGTTGTTGGAGATGTCGATGACCCGCAACCGGTCCAGCACCTCGAAGGCGCGCTCCTTGGCCCGGCCCTCGGGGGCGTCGAGTTCGAAGGTGACGACGGTGCCGCCGCCGGACATCTGCCGCTTGGCCAGGTCGTACTGCGGGTGCGACGGCAGGTACGGGTAGCGCACCCAGCGCACCGCCGGGTGCGCCTCGAGGAACTCGGCCACCCGCTGCGCCGAGCTGTTCGCGTAGTTCACCCGAACCGAAAGCGTCTCAAGGCCTTTCAGCAGCACCCAGGCGTTGAACGGGCTGATCGCCGGGCCGGTGTGGCGCATCAGCGTCTGCACCGGGCCGTCGATGTAGTCCTTGGCGCCGAGGATCGCGCCGCCGAGCACCCGGCCCTGGCCGTCGATGTGCTTGGTACCCGAGTACACCACCACGTCCGCGCCCAGCTCGAAGCCGTGCTGCAACAGCGGGGTGGCGAACACGTTGTCCAGCACCACCTTCGCGCCGGCGGCGTGCGCCAGCTCGGACACGGCGGCGATGTCGACCAGGGTCTGCATCGGGTTGGACGGGGTCTCGAAGAACACCGCGGTGGTGGGTTCGGACAGCGCCCGTTCCCACTGCGACAGGTCCTCGCCGTCGACGAACACCGTCTGCACGCCCCAGCGCGGCAGGATCTCGTTGCACACCACGAAGCAGGAGCCGAACAGGCTGCGCGCGGCGACCAGCCGGTCGCCGGCGGCCAGCAGCGCGCCGAGCGCGGTGAACACCGCCGACATGCCGGTGGCGGTGGCGAAGCAGGCCTCCGCGCCCTCGATCAGGCGCAGCCGCTCCTCGAACATCGTGATGGTGGGGTTGCCGTAGCGGGAGTAGACGTAGCGGTCGATCTCGCCGGTGAACGCCTTCTCCGCGTCGGCCGCGCCGGCGTAGACGTAGCCGGAGTTGAGGTAGACCGCCTCGGCGGTCTCCTCGAACCCGGAGCGCAGCAGGCCGCCGCGCACCCCGATGGTGGCCGGGCGGACCCCGTCGGGCAGCGGCGCCGGGCGCCGCACCGAGGGCACGTCGTGCGGCTCGCTCATGACTGCTTCCAGGGCAGTCCGACGGCCTTCCAGCCGGTGCCGCCGCGGTGCTGATGCTCGTCGAGCTGCCCCTCGAAGCCGTCGAGCACGTTGTAGGACGGCTCGATCCCGGCCGCGGTGGCGGCCTCGGCGGCACCGATGGAGCGGTTGCCGGAGCGACACAGGAAGATCACCGGGCCGCTGCCGGGACGGACCCCGGCGGCCAGCAGCTCGTCGACGAACCGCTCGTTGCGGCTGCCGTCGACCCGGTTCCACTCGACGAACACGACCTCGCGCTGTAGGGAGGACAGGTCGGGAACGCCGACGAACCGCCATTCGGCGTCGGTGCGCACATCCACGAGGACCGCCGACGGGTGCTCCGTCAGGATCTTCCAGGCTTCCTCGGGCGTGATATCTCCCGCATAGCTCACGGTGCTGAGTGTCCCACAGCCCCCGGCACCCGCACGAGCAGCCCTTGCCGATGTGATCTGCGGGAACCCCTCGTGTGACGGCGCGCACGGATTGCGATCACGCCGAGCCGAACTCGGGCGCGCCGGCCCCCGGTCCGGGGTCGGTGAGCGCGGTCGAGATCCGCCGGGCGCGCTGCCGGGCGGTGGCCGGATCGGGCGCGGTGGCCAGCACGACCGCGGTGGGCTCGCCGGTGCCGGCCCGCGGGTACAGCCGCACGTCGCTCTCCGCGACGCGCAGCGCGGCGGCCGGGTCGGCGCCGACCGGCCGGTAGTGCACCTCGGCGGCGGCCGGCGAGATCATCACGGTGTCCACCGCCAGCCCGAGCACGGCCCGGGCGTGCAGTTCGAACTGCGACAACCGCTGGGAGCGCAGCGTGATCAGCCCGGCGTCGGACGGCCCGACCCGCACCCCGGCGAAGTACACCTCGTCACCGCGGACGAGCAGCTCGACCCCGAACACGCCGCGCCCGCCGAGCGAGGTGACGATGCGGGCCGCCACCGACCGGGCGGCCTCCAGCGCGGCCGGCAGCAGCGGCTGCGGCTGCCAGGCCGTCAGCGCGCCGTCCTCGCCGGGGCAGTGGCCGATCGGCTCGCCGAAGTGCAGCACCGGCCCGGCCGGGCCGACGGTGCGCACGGTGGGCAGCAGCACCTCGTGGTCGAACTCGACCAGGCTCTCGACGAGCACCCGCAGCTGCGGCAGCCGGCCGGCGGCCACCGCCCGCTGCCAGGCGGGGGCGATGTCGGCGCGCCGCAGCAGCACCGACCGGCCCTCGCCGGGCGCGGCCACGGTCGGGCCGACCACCAGCGGGAACCCGGCCCGCCCGGCCACCGCCGCGAGTTCCTCGACCGATCCGGCGAACCAGAACGGGACGGTGGGCAGGCCGAGTTCGTCGGCGGCCAGCCGGCGCAGCCCCTCCCGGTCCAGCGCGAGCCGGGCGGCGCGCGGGGTCGGGAACACCTCGACCGTCCCGCCCGCGGCGGCCCCGATCAGCGCCTCGGCCGCCGCAGCGGCGGTCTGCACCACCACGTAGCGCGGCGCCTCGGCCGCGATGAGCGCGGCGAGGGCGTCGGCGTCGTCGAGCGCCACCGTGGCCGACCGGTCGGCGACGCCGAGCGCGGGCGCGTCGGGATCCGGGTCGGCGGCCACCACGACGGCGCCGAGCCGCTGGAACGCGGGGATCAGCTCACGGCCGTACTCCCCCGCGCCCAGCACCATCACCGTCGGCCGGCCGGCCCCACTGGGTTCGGTCATCGCCCGTCCAGCCTGCCAGAATCCGTTCGGTGCCGGGGGCGGCCCGGTGCGGCCCCCGCGGCCGAGCCGCCCAGTTCGGTCCCGAAGGCGCGCATCGCCCCGGCCAGGGCGACGAGGGTGCGGTGCGCGGCGACCAGGTCGGTGTCGGAGAGCCCGGACAGCGCGACGCCGGTGTGCTCGGCCAGCGGGGTGAAGAAGGCCTCCGCGACGCGCATGCCGTGGTCGGCGTAGCGCAGGATCACCTTGCGACGGTCGGTGGGGTGCGGTTCGCGGCGCAGATGCCCGGAGGAGATCATCCGCTCCACCAGGTAGGTGATCGCCGCCGCGGACAGGCCGAGCTGGCGGCCGAGCTGCCCCGGGGTCAGCGGCGTCCCCGACTCCTCGGCCACCAGGACGTACAGCAGTGCGCGGAAGTCGTTGGCCGACAAGTTGTTCGCTGTGGCGAAGGCCTGGGCGATGCGCTCCGACTCGACGGTCAGGGCGCGCAGGTCGCCGGCGATGCGCCGCTCGAGGGTTTGACGGTCTCCGTTCGGGTCGATTCCGGGCACGGCCAACAGCGTAAGGGATTATTCACTTGCTTAATAGTTCAAAAATTGAAATAGTTGGCGGTGTGAAGCACCGTGCCCCGCGTGCACCGTTCTGGGAGTCGCTGGCCCGGCTCGTCACCGGGCGGCGGTCCTGGGTGCCCGCCCTGCTGCTGATCGTCGCCGCCGCCGCCCTGCTGGGCCTGACCAGCGCCGACGAATCCGCCGAGTCGGCCCCGGTCGTCGTGCCCGCGACCGCCGAGTCGGCCCGGCTCGACGCCGTGCGCGCCGAGTTCCCCGGCGGCGACCAAGCGCCGACGCTGCTGGTCGTCACCCGCGCCGACGGGGCGGCACTGGACCCCACCGACCTCGCCGCGGCGGCCGCCGCCCGCGGGCGCATGCTCGCCGCGGCCGGCACCGCCGCCCCGCCCGGGCCGCCGGTGCTGGTCGCCGAGGACGGTGCCGCGGCGCTGGCCGTCGTGCCGGTGTCGGCCGAGCTGTCCGGCTTCGGGCTGACCGATGCGGTCGAGGCGCTGCGGGCCGCGGCCGGCGACGGACTGCCGGACACGCTGCGCGCCCAGGTCACCGGCGGACCCGCGTTCGGCGCCGACATCGCCGACTCGTTCTCCGGCGCCAACGTCACCCTGCTGGCGGTGACCGCGCTGGTGGTGGCGCTGCTGTTGATCGTCACCTACCGCTCACCGGTGCTGTTCTGGATCCCGCTGCTGGTCATCGGGCTGGCCGACCGGGTCGCCGCGGTGGTGGGCGGGGCGATCACCGCCGCCGCCGGACTCACCGCCGACGGGTCCACCGCGGGCATCACCAGCGTGCTGGTGTTCGGGGCCGGCACGAACTACGCCCTGCTGCTCATCTCGCGCTACCGCGAGGAACTCGGCCGCACCGCCGACCACCGGGTCGCGCTCGCGACGGCCGTCCGGCACGCCGGCCCGGCCATCCTGGCCAGCAACGCCACCGTGGTGCTGGCCCTGCTCACGCTGCTGTTCGCGGTGGTGCCGAGCACCCGCAGCCTCGGGCTGCAGGCCGCCTCCGGGCTGGTGATGGCCGCGCTGTTCGTGCTGCTGGTGCTGCCGCCACTGCTGGCGCTGTACGGTCGGCGGCTGTTCTGGCCGTTCATCCCGCGGGTCGGGGCCCGGCCGCTGACCGACTCCGGGGTGTGGCACCGCATCGCCGACTGGGTGGCGCACCGGCCCGGCCGGGTGGCCGCGGTGGCGATCACCGCACTGGTGGTGCTGTGCGCGGGCCTGCTGGGCACCCACATCGGGCTGTCGCAGACCGAGCAGTTCCGGGTGCAGGCCGAGTCGGTGGCCGGCTACAAGACGCTGGCGGCGCACTTCCCTCGCGGGATGACCGACCCGGCGATCGTGGTGGGGGCGGCCGACCGGGCCGACGCGCTGGCCCGCGCCATCGCCGACACACCCGGGGTGGTGTCGGTGACGGAGGCCGGGCGGTCGCCGTCCGGGCTGGTGCAGTGGTCGGTGGTGCTCGACGCCGATCCGGCCTCGGCGCAGGCGTTCGCCACCGTCGACGCGCTGCGCGAGGCGGTGCACGCCGTGGACTCCGACGCCCTGGTGGGCGGCTCGGACGCGACGGCCCGCGACGCGAGCGCGGCGGCCACCCGCGACCGGTGGGTGGCCATCCCGGCCATCCTGGCGGTGGTGCTGGCGGTGCTGTACCTGCTGCTGCGGGCCGCGCTGGCGCCGCTCGTCCTGGTCGCCGTGACGCTGCTGAGCGCGCTGGCCGCGCTCGGCCTGGGCGGCTGGGTGAGCGTGCACCTGTTCGGCTTCCCGGCGCTGGACTACTCCACCCCGCTGTTCGCGCTGCTGTTCCTGGTGGCCCTCGGCGTGGACTACACGATCTTCCTGGTCACCCGGGCCCGCGAGGAGACGCCGGCGCACGGGGTGCGCGACGGCATCGTGCGCGCGGTGTCGGCCACCGGTGCGGTGATCACCAGCGCGGGCATCGTGCTGGCGGCGGTGTTCTGCGTGCTGGGGGTGCTGCCGCTGATCGTGCTGACCCAGCTGGGCATCATCGTCGGCCTGGGCATCCTGCTGGACACCTTCGTGGTGCGCACGGTGATCATCCCGGCGCTGTTCACCCTGATCGGCCCGCGCATCTGGTGGCCGGCGCTGAACCGCGCCGGCTAGGGCTGACCGGGCAGCAGCCGGATCATCAGGCCGTTGGCCTCGGCCAGCAGGTTGCCCTGCGGGTCGCGCAGTTCGGCACCGACGAACGCCTTGCGGCCCTCGGTGCGGTCCAGCCGGCCGCGGGCGGTCAGATCGACGTCGATCGGGGTCACCCGGCGGTAGTCGACGTGCAGGTAGGCGGTGCGGCTGATGGGCCGGCCCGCGGCGTGGATGACCATCCCGAAGACGTTGTCGAACAGCAGCGGCAGCACCCCGCCGTGCACGGCCGAGTTGCCGCCCACGTGGTAGCGGCTGAACCGCACCGTCAGCTCCACGGTGCCGTCCGGGTCCATGCCGAGGATCCGCCACGGCGGGGCCAGCAGGCTGCCGGCCCCGGGCAGGCTCGGCGAGCGGTTCGCCGGCCCCACGCCCTCCGGCGCCTCGTGCGGCGCCAGCAGCGCGACGAGCTCCTCGGCCAACTCGGCGGCCCGGCCCCAGGTGGCGGCGTCCGGCGCGGCCGAGACGGCCAGGTCCTGGGCCCGCCGCATCGCGGTCAGGAACCGGCCGAACTCCGCCGGGGGCTCGATGATCTGGAAGTTCGGGAAGCCACCGTGCTTGTCGTAGTCGGGGTCGACCAGCCGCGGATCGTCGGTCATCGGTCCCCGGTCGCCAGCACGTCGCGGCGCACGATCGTCTGATCCCGGCCCGGCCCCACGCCGATGCACGAGATCGGCGCCCCGGCAAGCTCTTCCAGCCGCAGCACGTAGTCGCGCGCGCGGGCCGGCAGGTCGTCGAACTCGCGGGCCCCGGAGATGTCCTCCCACCAGCCGGGCAGTTCCTCGTAGATCGGCTCGGCGCGGGCGAAGTCGCTCTGGGTCATCGGCATCTCGTCGGTACGTTTGCCGTCGATTCGGTAACCCACGCACACCGGCACGGTCTGCAGGCTCGACAGCACGTCGAGCTTGGTCAGGAAGTAGTCGGTGATCCCGTTGACCCGGGTGGCGTAGCGGGCGATCACCGCGTCGAACCAGCCGCAGCGGCGGGCCCGCCCGGTGGTCACGCCCACCTCGCCGCCGGTCTTGGCCAGGTACTCGCCGGACGCGTCGAACAACTCGGTCGGGAACGGCCCGGAGCCGACCCGGGTGGTGTAGGCCTTCAGGATGCCCAGCACCGTGGTGATCCGCCCGGGCCCGATCCCGGAGCCCACCGCGGCCCCGCCGGCGGTCGGATTCGACGACGTCACATACGGATACGTGCCGTGGTCGACGTCGAGCAGGGTGCCCTGCGAACCCTCCAACAGCACCGTCTCACCGCGGTCCAGCGCCTGGTTGAGCAGCAGCCGGGTGTCGGCGATGCGGTGTTTGAAGCCCTCGGCCTGGCGCAGCACGTAGTCGAGCACCTCGGCCGGCTCCAGCGCCTTGCGGTTGTAGATCTTGACCAGCACCTGGTTCTTGAATTCCAGTGCCGCCTCGATCTTTTCGGCGAGCACCTGCTCGTCGAGCACATCGGCGACCCGGATCCCGATCCGGGCGATCTTGTCCTGGTAGCAGGGCCCGATGCCGCGGCCGGTGGTACCGATCTTCTTGTTGCCGGCCCAGCGCTCCACCACCTTGTCGATGGCGACGTGGTAGGGCATGAGCAGGTGCGCGTCGGCGGACAGCAGCAGCCGCTCGGTGTCGACGCCGCGCTCCTCGAGCCCGGCCAGCTCGGTCAGCAGCACCCCGGGGTCGACGACGACGCCGTTGCCGATGACGTTGGTCACACCCGGGGTGAGGATGCCGGACGGGATGAGGTGCAGTGCGAAGTTCTCCCCCGTCGGCAGCACCACCGTGTGACCGGCGTTGTTGCCGCCCTGGTAACGAACCACCCACTGGACACGGCCCCCGAGCAGGTCGGTGGCCTTTCCTTTGCCCTCGTCGCCCCACTGAGCGCCGATGAGCACGATTGCCGGCATGGAATTTCTCCTGCTGTTTGTGATGCAGCCGGTGAGCTACCTTATCTGACCTGATGACTGTGGCAGATGTCGTGGTGCTCAAGTGCGGGGAACGGCGGCTGCCGCGGCCGCTGGCCGGACTGCCGGAATGCACCCTCGACGAGGTGACCGAGCACCGGCGGGTGATCGTCGTCGGCAGCGAGTCCGACCTCGCCGCGGTGCTCGCGCGGCTGATGAAGGCCGAGCGGCTCGACATCGAGGTGGCCCGCGCCACCGGCTGGTTCACCGCGATGAAGGCGCTGCGCGGCACCGCCCGCCGGGTCCCGCTGATCCGGGACGAGACCGGCGCGGTGATCGTCGGCGCCGCCGAGTGGCGCGGCCCGGCCGAGGGCGCGCCGCTGTACGGCGAGGCCGTCGTCGACGACGAGCAGCTGTTCGACGGCGAGGTGCCGGGCGTGCGGGTGGAGCCGACCGAGTCGATGCCCGGGCTGCGCGCGGCGGTGCTGTCGGCGAGCGGGCGGCCGGGCCGCTGGATCACCGGCCGGGCCGCGCAGCTGGGCACCACCGGGGTGCAGGTGGTGCGCGACGGGGTCGCCGCCCCGCGCACCGCGCGCCGGTCCACGTTCTACCGCCACATCGAGGGCTGGCTGAAGGTCGGTTAGCGTCGGGGCCGTGACCATCCGCCCGTTGCACCGGCCGGTGCGGCCCAGCCCGGTGTTCCTGCTGCTCGTCGCCGTCACCGCGGCCGGCGGGGCGATGGCGTGGGCGGCCGCGGCGCAGGTCGGCCCGCTGGCCTACGCCGGGGTGTGCGTGTTCGTGCTGGCCGGCTGGGTGGTCTCGGTGTGCCTGCACGAGTTCGCGCACGCGTTCACCGCCTGGCGGTTCGGCGACCACGGGGTGGCGGTGCGCGGCTACCTCACGCTCAACCCGCTGCGCTACACCAGCCCGCTGCTGTCGCTGGGGCTGCCGCTGCTGTTCATCGCCTTCGGCGGCATCGGCCTGCCGGGCGGGGCGGTGTACGTGCGGACCGCGGGCATGCCGCCGCGCCGGCAGAGCCTGGTCAGCCTCGCCGGCCCGGCCACCAACCTGGTGCTGGCGGTGCTGTTGCTCACCGTCGCCGGGCTGGGCGCCGAACCCGGCCACGCGGTGTTCTGGGCCGGGGTGGCGTTCCTGGGGTTCCTGCAGGTCACCGCGCTGGTGTTGAACCTGCTGCCGGTGCCTGGACTGGACGGCTACGGGGCGCTGGAGCCGCACCTGGGCGCCGACGTCCGGCGCACCCTGGAGCCGGTCAAGCAGTGGGGCTTCGTGGTGCTGGTGGTGCTGCTGCTCAGCCCCGCCGTCAACCACTGGTTCTTCTCGGTGGTGTTCTGGTGCTTCGACCTGTCCGGGGTGCCCGGCGCGCTGGTGTCGGTCGGCTCCCGGCTCACCCGGTTCTGGTCGGCCTGGCTGTAGCGCCGGAAGGGACCAAGGTCGGCCACCGGGGCGGAACCCTTGCGACATATGCATCGTTGCGCATAGATTCTGGGCATGGGTGCGGGGCACGACCACCACCATCAGCACGGCCACGCTGATGCCCGGGTGAGCCGGATGCTGCTCGCGGCGGGCATCCTGACCGCGTTCTTCGTCGTCGAACTCGTCACGGCGCTGCTGATCGACTCGATCGCGCTGCTGGCCGACGCCGGACACATGCTCACCGACCTGGTCGCGCTGTTCATGGGCCTGGTGGCGGTGCTGCTGGCGCGCTACGGCCCGGCCTCGCCGTCCCGCACCTACGGCTGGCACCGCGCCGAGGTGTTCACCGCGCTGGCCAATGCCGCGCTGCTGCTCGGGGTGGCGGGCTACATCCTCTACGAGGCGGTGGAGCGGCTCGGGCACGCCCCCGAGGTGCCCGGCGTGCCGCTGATCGTCGTCGCCGCGCTGGGCCTGCTGGCCAACGTGGCGGTGATGCTGCTGCTGCACTCCCAGTCCGAGCACAGCCTGGCCGTGCGGGGCGCCTACCTGGAGGTGCTGGCCGACGCGGTGAGCAGCATCGGGGTGCTGCTGGCCGGCGTGGTCACGGTGACCACCGGCTGGCGCTACGCCGACGTGGTGGTGGCGGTGGCGGTGGCGCTGTGGGTGCTGCCGCGGGCGCTGTCGCTGGCCCGGGCCGCGCTGCGGATCCTGTCGGAGGCCTCCCCCCGGCACATCGACGTCGACGAGCTGCGGGCCGCGCTGTGCGCCGTGGACGGGGTCACCGAGGTGCACGACCTGCACGTGTGGACGCTGGTGCCGGGCAAGGACATGGTGACCGCGCACCTGATCGCCGACGCCGACGCGGCGCGGGTGCTCACCGATGCCCGGGCGGTGCTCACCGCCCGCGGCCTCGACCACGCCACGGTGCAGGTGGAGCCGGCCACCGGGGCGGGCGGCTGCCGGCCCTGCACGGACTGACTCAGGCCAGGCCGAGTTCGGCGCGGGCGGCCGGGTCGCAGTCGTCGAGCAGGTCCAGGCAGCGGGCCTGCTCGTCGGTCTCGCCGATCGCCTCCGCCGCCCGGGCCAGGGCGGCCACGCAGCGCAGGAACCCGCGGTTGGGCTCGTGGCTGTAGGGCACCGGCCCGTAGCCCTTCCAGCCGTGCCGGCGCAGCTGGTCCAGCCCGCGGTGGTAGCCGGTGCGGGCGTAGGCGTAGGCGGTGACGGCCTGCTCCTCCGCCAGGGCTCGCTCGGCGAGCGCCGCCCATGCCACCGAGGCGGCCGGGTGCGCGGCGGCGACGATCGCGGGGTTCTCGTTGTTCGCCAGTTCCGCCTCGGCCACGGGATCCCCCGGCAGCAGGATCGGGTCGGGTCGCAACAGGTCACCCATCGGCGTCATGGGCCCTATTGTGCCGTGCAGTGGTGCCCGCCACGCGCGGTGTTCGGTCGACGGCGATGCGGGCCGGGGGATGGATAAGCTCGCAACGAGCGTGTACGGGAGGACTGCAGCAAAACATGTCACAGCCATCTGGGCCTGACGAAGGCACACCCGCGGGCGGTCGTCCCGCCGGGGACGAGCCGGCCGCGGCCGACACCCCCGACGACACCGGCGCCGGTGCCGCGGAGCAGACCGCGCCCGAACCCGAACACGAGCCGGTCACCGAGGTGATCGGGCCGGCGCCGGCCGAGCGCCGGTTCACCGCGCCGTCGAACTTCGACGCCGGCGAGACCCAGCGGATCGACCCGCCGCAGGACCCGGCCACCGAGATCATCGCCACCGAGCCGATCGCCCCGCGGCCGGTCGGCCCGCAGGTCATCCCGCCGCGCGAGGAGACCCCGGCCACCCAGCGCCGCAGCTGGGGCTGGGTGATCGCGCTGGTGCTGGTGATCGCCGCGCTGGTGACCCTGGCCATCCTCGGCACCGTGCTGCTGACCCGCGACGGCGGGGGCGGGGTGTCGCAGGAGGAGCGGGTGCGCGAGACAATCCGCACCTTCGACACCGCGATCCAGACCGGCGACCTGGCCACCCTGCGCAGCATCACCTGCGGCGAGCAGCGCGACTCCTACGTCGCCTACGACGACAAGGACTGGGCCGAGACCCACCGGCGGGTGGTGGCCGCCAAGCAGTACCCGGTCGTCGCCAGCATCGACGAGGTGGTGGTCAACGGCGACCACGCCGAGGCCAACGTCACCGCGTTCATCGCCTACGCCCCGCAGATCCGCTCCACCCGCAGCTTCGACCTGGAGTACCGGGACGACCAGTGGAAGATCTGCCAGGCCCCCGTGAACTGAGGCCGTGAACCGCTCCCCCGGGCGGCGCTGACCGGCCCGGCGGCGCCGAGCCGGTATCGTCGGGCAGCATGAGCACCACCCTGACCGCCATGCCCGCCATCCTGGACCCGATGTTCTGGATCGGGCCCGAGGGCCTGTTCGCGGCGGCGGTGCTGCCGGCGATCCTGGTGATCGTCTTCATCGAGACCGGGCTGCTGTTCCCGCTGCTGCCGGGTGACTCGCTGCTGTTCACCGGGGGGCTGCTGGCCGCCGGCGGCACGATGAACATCTGGGTGCTCGTCCCGGCGGTGGCGGCCACCGCGATCCTCGGCGACCAGACCGCCTACTTCATCGGCCGCCGCATCGGCCCGGCGCTGTTCGACAAGGAGGACTCGCGGTTCTTCAAGAAGCGCTACGTCACCGAGTCGCACGAGTTCTTCGAGAAGTACGGGCCGTTCACGATCATCCTGGCCCGGTTCGTGCCGATCGCGCGCACCTTCACGCCGGTGCTGGCCGGGGTGTCCTACATGCGCTACCCGCTGTTTCTGGGCTTCGACATCATCGGCGGGCTGCTGTGGGGCGGCGGCGTGACGCTGGCCGGCTACTTCCTGGGCAACGTGCCGTTCGTGAAGGACTACCTGGAGCTGGTGATCCTGGGCATCGTGTTCGTCTCGCTGCTGCCGGCGATCTTCTCGGTGCTGCGGGCGCTGCGCGAGCGCCGGCGCACGGCGACCGCCCCAGCGGATGCGTCCGCCGACGCGTCCGCCGACGCGTGAACGTGAGGCTATGCCCGAAATCCCGGCCGGATCTCGGCCACGAGCTCACGTTCACCGGCGTGGCCGTCGTGGTGGATGCGGCCGGCGGTGCGGCTCAGCGGTAGCCCGGTCCCACCCCAGCGCCGGGCGATGATCTCCGCGGCGATCGACACCGCCGTCTCCTCCGGCGTGCGCGCCCCGAGATCCAGGCCGATCGGGCCGGCCAGCCGGTCCAGCTCGGCCTCGGTCAGCCCGGCCTCGCGCAATCGCCGCACCCGGTCGGCATGGGTACGCCGCGAGCCCATCGCGCCGATGTAGCCCACCCGCGGCAGCCGCAGCGCCACCTCCAGCAGCGGCACGTCGAACTTCGGGTCGTGGGTCAGCACGCAGATGGCGGTGCGCTCGTCGATCGCGCCGGCCTCGGCCTGCGCGGCCAGGTAGCGGTGCGGCCAGTCCACCACCACCTCGTCGGCGGTCGGGAACCGGGCCGGGGTGGCGAACACCGGCCGGGCGTCGCACACCGTGACGCGGTAGCCCAGGAACGAGGCCTGGCGGGCCACCGCGGCGGCGAAGTCGATGGCACCGAACACCAGCATCCGCGGCCGGGGCGCGAAGCCGGCCACGAACACCTCCATGCCCTCGCCGCGGCGCTGTCCGTCCGGGCCGAGGGTGAGCACCGCGCTGCGGCCGGCGGCGAGCAGCCCGCGGGCGTCGTCGGCGACCGCGGCGTCGGCGCGCGGCGAGCCGAGGCTGCCGTCGGTGCCGTCGGGCCGCACCACCAGCCGCCGGCCCAGCCGCGCCGGGTCGGGGTGGCCGATCACGGTGGCGACCGCGACCGGGCGGTGCGCGCGTAGCTCCTCGGCGACGTCGGGCAGCTGCGGAAAGCTCGTCCGCGAAACCGGCTCGATGAAGATGTCGATGATGCCGCCGCAGGTCAGGCCGACCGCGAACGCGTCGTCGTCGGCGACACCGTAGCGCTGCAGCCGCGGCCGGCCCTCGGCGGCCACCTCCAGAGCCGCCTGGTAGACCGCACCCTCCACACAGCCGCCGGACACCGAGCCGCTGACCGTGCCGTCGGGGGCGACGACCATCGTCGCCCCGTCCGGCCGGGGCGCGGAGCGGAAGGTGCGCACCACCGTCGCCAGCCCGGCCGTGCCGCCCCGCTGCCACACCGCCAGCAGGTCGTCGAGCACGTCTTGCATGGGGTTACCGTAAGCTTTTCCGCCCGCGAGCAGACGCAAAATCCCCCATCACGGGGGTGCAGGCGTCTGGGTCACTCCAGGGCGCGGATCAGGCTGGCGGCGTCCCACGGCCCGCGGTGGCGCACCCCGTTGACGAAGAACGTCGGGGTGGTGTTGAGGTCCATCACCTCGGCGTCGTCGGCGTCGTCGACGACCCGGTGCCGCACCCGCGCCCCGCGCACGTCGCGGTCGAACCGGGCGATGTCGCAGCCGGCGGCCGCGGCGTACCGGTACAGGTCGGCCCACTCCAACTCGTCCTGGTGGGCGAACATCAGCCGGCCCAACTCCCAGAACCGGCCCTGCAGGGCGGCGGCCTCGGCGGCGCGGGCGGCGTCGAACGCCCGCGGGTGCACCCGCTCGGCCGGGAAGTGCCGCCACACGTAGAGCAGGCGGTCGCCGAACCGGGCGCGGACCTCGTCGATCGCGCCGGTGGCCCGGCCGCAGAACGGGCACTCGAAATCGCCGTACTCGACCAGCATCAGCGGCGCGGCCGGATCGCCCAGGTAGTGGTCGCGCTCCGGGTCGAACGGCCGCACCAGGGTGAGCCCGACCGGTTCGGGCGGGCGGAACCGGTCGGCCAGCCGCAGGATCGCCCAGCCGGTGGCGAACGCCAGCACCGACGCCGCGAGCACGCCGATACGGGCCTCGTCCTGGCGCAGCGGGTCGTCGATGGCCAGCTCCACGATGAACAGCGAGATGGTGAAGCCGATCCCGGACAGCGCAGCCCCGCCGGCCACCCGGTCCAGGGTGAGCCCGGGCGCCAGCGTCCCGAGCCCGGCGGCCCGCATCAGCGCGGTGGCGCCGGTGATGCCGACCAGCTTGCCGACCACCAGGCCGGCGACGACGCCCCAGGTCAGCGGTGACCGCGCGGCCGCCGCCACGGTGTCGAGGTCCAGCCGCACACCGGCGTTGACCAGCGCGAACAGCGGCAGGATGAGCAACGACACGTACGGCCCGACGGCGGTCTGCAACCGTTCGTTGATCGAGATCGAGTCGCGCAGCCCGCGGGTCGCCGCCCGGGCGTAGCGGGAGTTGGGCGACTGGCGGAAGGCCCGGATCAGCTCGACGGTGCGCTCGACCTGGTCGCGCTGCGGGGTGAACACCGGGATGAGCAGCGCGACCGCCACCCCGGCCAGGGTGGGGTGGATGCCGGCCGCCGCGAGTGCCACCCACAGCGCGAACCCCAGGGCGGCGTAGGCCGACCCGCGCCCGGCCGGCAGCCGGCGCACCAGCGCGATCGCCACCAGCAGCGCCACCGCGACGATCAGCGGCGTCACCGCGACGCGTTCGGTGTAGAACACCGCGATCACCACCAGCGCCCCGACGTCGTCGACCACCGCCAGGGTGAGCAGGAAGATGCGCAGCCGCCCGGGGTATTTCGGCGCGATCACCGCCAACGCCCCGATGAGGAAGGCGGTGTCGGTGGAGATCACCACCCCCCAGGCGTGTCCGCTGTCGCCGGATGCGTTGAACGCCAGGAAGATCAGCGCCGGCACCGCGAGCCCGGCCAACGCGGCGACCACCGGTACCGCGGCCCGCGCCCGGTCGGTGAGCTCGCCGATGGTGAACTCCGCGGTCACCTCCAGGCCGACGATGAAGAAGAACAGCGTCATCAGCCCGTCGTTGACCAGGTGCTGCACGGTCAGCTCGACGTGGTGGGCGCCGACGCTCAGCCCGACCGAGGTGTCCAGCAACGCGGTGTAGCCGTGCGCCCACGGCGAATTCGCCCAGGCGACGGCCACCACGGTGGCGACGAGCAACAGCACCGGCCCCGGCGGAACCCCGCTCCCCGACGCACCGAGCGCGACGAACGGGCGCGGTCTGCCCGCACCTTCCCGCCCGTTCGTCCTGTCGGGCGCCGTGTCGGGGTCGGGGGCCACGTCAGGTCCGGGCGTGCCGGGCGTGCCGGGCGAACTCGTCGAGCACGTCCGGCCGGTCCACCGCGCTCGGCTGCAGCACGTCCGAGGGCTTGGCGCCGAGCAGGATCCGTTTGATCGGGATCTCCAGCCGCTTGCCGGTCATGGTGCGCGGAACGGCCGGCACCGCGATGATGTCGTCCGGCACGTGCCGCGGCGAGGCCTCGGTGCGGATCGCCTCGACGATGGTGCGCCGCAGGGCCTCGTCGAGCTCGAAACCGTCCTCGAGCGCGACGAACAGCGGCATCCAGTAGCCCCCGTCGGGCTGTTCCACCCCGACCACCAGGCAGTCGCGCACCTGCGGCAGGCTCTCGACCGCGGTGTAGATCTCCGCGCTGCCCATCCGCACCCCGCCACGGTTCAGGGTGGCATCCGAACGGCCGTGCACCACAACGGAGTTGCGTTCGGTGATGGTGATCCAGTCGCCGTGGCACCACACCCCGGGGTACTTGTCGAAGTAGGCGTCGCGGTAGCGGCGGCCGTCCGGGTCGTTCCAGAAGCACACCGGCATGGACGGCATCGGCCTGGTCAGCACCAGCTCGCCGGGCTCGCCCACCACCGGGCGGCCCGGTTCGGCCCAGGCCTCGACGGCCGCGCCCAGGCAGATGACGTTGAGCTCACCGGCGGTGATCGGCACCAGCGGGCTGCCGCCGATGAACGCCGTCACCACGTCGGTGCCGCCGCTCATCGAGACCACCGGCACCGGCCGGCCGATCCCCTCCTGGATCCAGCGGAACCCGGACGCCGGCAGCGGCGACCCGGTGGAGCCGACGGTCCGCAGCGCCGTCAGGTCGTGCTCCTTGCCGGGCCGCAGCCCGGCCTTGGCACAGGCCAGGTAGTAGCCCGCGCCGGCACCGAACACGCCGACCCGCTGCTCGGCGGCCATCCGCCAGAGTCCCCCGGTGTCGGGGTGGGTGGGGCTGCCGTCGTAGAGCACCACGGTGGCGCCGACGAGCAGCCCCGAGATCAGCAGGTTCCACATCATCCAACTGGTCGAGGACTGCCAGAAGAACCGGTCGCCGGGTTTGAGGTCGAGGTGCAGGCTCAGGTACTTCAGGTGCTCGAGCAGCACGCCGCCGTGGCCGTGCACGATGCCCTTCGGGGTGCCGGTGGTACCCGAGGAGAACAGCACCCACAGCGGGTGGCCGAACGGCACCGGGGTGGTCTGCAGCTCCCCGCCGGAGCCCACCACGTCGGCCCAGGGGACCGCGTCGGGCACCGGGGCGTCGCCGAGCCGGGGCACCACCACGGTGGCCCGCAGCGTGGGCAGCGCGGCGCGGAGCTCGGCGAGCTGCTCGCGCCGGTCGTGGCGGCGGCCGTTGTACACCGACCCGTCGGAGGCCACCAGCACCGTCGGTTCGAGCTGGCCGAGCCGGGCCACCACGCCGCCGACCGCGAGATCCTGGTTGCACACCGCCCAGGTGGCGCCGGCCGCGGCCGCGCCGAGGAAAGCCGCCACCGCCTCGCCGATGTTGGGCAGGTAGCCGACCACCCGGTCGCCGGGGCGCACGCCCCGGGCGCGCAGCCAGGTGGCGAACGCGGCGGCCTCCGCCCGCAGCCGGTCCCAGCTCCACTCGGCCGCACCGTCCTCGCCGACGACGACCAACGCCGGCCGGGCCGGGTCGGCCCGCCGGAACAGCTCACCGGCGTAGTTCAGCGTCGCGCCGGGAAACCATTGCGCGCCCGGCATTTCCGAACTCGTCAGCACTGTCTCGGGCGGGTTGGCGGACCGGATGTCGAACCAGTGCCACACCGCGTCCCAGAACCACGCCACGTCGCGCACCGACCGTTCCCACAACGACTGGTAGTCGGCGAACTCGCCGCGGCCGGTCTCGGCCAGCCAGCGCATGAAGCGGGTGAGGTTGGCCTGTTCGACGGTGGCGCGATCGGGTTCCCAGCCCCCGGTCAGTTCGATCACGGGCTCCTCTCCTCCTCCGGTGTCAGGGCGTGTGCGGCCTCGAGCAGCATCCAGCCGGAAAGCTGAACGGACAGATCGCGTTCCGGAACCTCGGACGGGTTGACCGCGCCGTCGACGAACTCGGCCGCCCGGTCGGCGGCGGCCGGGACACGGGCCGGGCGGCCCCAGGCCGGGCCGAACACCGGCAGGCCGTCGACCTCGGCGCGGTTGTCCCAGGCCGCCCGCGCCGAGGCGAGCACGACGGTGCGCGCGCCGGCGCGGGCGGCCGCGTCGGCCCCGGTGTCGCCGGGCAGCGCGGTGGCGACCAGCGCCAGATAGCGGGCCAGGATGCCGTTGAACAGTCCGCCGTCGCCCCCGCCGCCGCCGGTGACCACCCCGGCGTCGTCGGTCAGCTGCGCGCGCACCGCCGCGACGAGCCGGTGCACCCGCGCGGCGTGGCGGGGATCGTCGGTGCGGGCGGCGAGTTCGGTCTCCAGCCCGAGCACCACGCCCTGGCAGTAGGTGTACTGGGCGCGCACCAGCGAGCCGGCCTTGATCCCGTCGAACACCAGGTGGGTCTCGGGGTCGACGAGGGTCTCGTCGATCCAGTCGGCCATCTGCTGCGCCCGGCGCAACCGGCCGTAGCGGGCCAGGAAGATCCCGGCCGGGCCGTTGGCCGGGGTGTTGAAGAACTGGTCCGGTTTGCGCCACGGGATGCCGCCGCCGTCCTCGGGCACCCAGGCACCCAGCAACTCGTCGGCCAGCCGGGCCAGGGCATGGTCGCGGCGCACGCCGACCAGTCGCCCGGCGCGCTCCAGCGCCAGCGCCAGCCAGGCCATGTCGTCGTAGTAGTCGTTGGTCCAGCGCAGGTTGCGCAACCGGTGGCCGCGGATCTGGCCGGCGATGCGGCGCAGCCGGTCCGGCCGGGGGTCGCGCAGCTGCGCGTCGATCAGGCAGTCCAGCAGGTGGGCCTGCCACCAGTAGTGCCAGCCGGCGAACCGGCGCTCGCGCGGCCGGGCCGGCCAGGCCACCACCCCGAGCCGGGTGCCGGGCAGCCCCCACAGCCGTGCGTGGTGGCGGCGGAGCACGGCCGCCTCGGCGGCGGCGGCCCGCTCGGCCCATGTCTGGCTCACGCCCCCGATCCTGCCGCACAACCGGCCCGGTGCGACGCCCGTCACACCGATGAGACAAATTTGTCTCATATGCACTACTCTCGTCTCATGACGGTGGAGCGGGAGGCCCTGCTGCGGGCGGCGGCCGAGTACCTGGGCCGGCGTCCGAACGCCACCCAGGACGAGATCGCCGCCGCCGTCGGGGTCAGCCGCGCCACCCTGCACCGCCACTTCGCCGGCAAGTCCGCGCTGCTCGCCGCGCTCGACGAGCTGGCGATCAGCGAGATGCGCCGCGCGCTGGACCGCGCGGACCTCGACCGCGGGCCCGCAACCGAGGCGCTGCACCGGCTGGTGACGGCCTGCGAACCGGTCTCGCCCTACCTGGCGCTGCTCTACAGCCAGACCCAGGACCTCGACACCGACCAGTCGCTGGCGGCCTGGGCCGAGATCGACGCCGCCATCAGCGCGCTGTTCGAACGCGGGCAGCGCAGCGGCGAGTTCCGGCCGGACCTGTCGGCGGCCTGGCTGACCGAGGCGCTGTACAACCTCGTCGCCGGTGCGGCCTGGGCGATCCAGAACGGCCGGGTCGCCGGCCGCGACTTCCACCACAACATCGTCGAACTGCTCTTGAACGGAGTGCAATCCCCATGACCCGCCGCTGGTTCGCGCTGGGCATCGTCACGCTGGCCGTCCTGCTGGTCGGCATCGACGGCACGGTGCTGGCCCTGGCGACCCCGTTCATCAGCCGCGATCTGCACACCACCGGCACCGAACTGCTGTGGATCGCCGACATCTACTCGTTCGTGCTGGCCGGCCTGCTCATCGCGATGGGCGGGCTCGGCGACCGCATCGGCCACCGCCGACTGCTGCTGTGCGGCGCGCTGGCGTTCGCCGGCGTGTCGGCGCTGAACGCCTACGCGCCGAGCACCGAACTGCTCATCGCCGGCCGCGCCCTGCAGGGGGTGGCCGGCGCCACCCTCACCCCGGCCACCCTGGCGCTCATCCGGGGCATGTTCGACGACCAGCGCGAGCGCTCGCTGGCGGTCGGCATCTGGGCCGCGGCGTTCTCCGCGGGTGCGGCGCTCGGCCCGCTGCTGGGCGGGGCACTGCTCGAGCACTTCTGGTGGGGCTCGGTGTTTCTCATCAACGTGCCGGTGATGGCGGTGCTGCTGGTCGGCGGCTGGTTCCTGCTGCCCGAGCACCGCGACCCCGACCCCGGCCCGTGGGATCTGCCGTCGGTGCTGCTGAGCACCGCCGGCATCATCGCCGTGGTCTACGCGGTCAAGCACGCCGCGATGGGCGATCTGATCCCGGAGACCGCCGCGGCCGCCGCGGCCGGCCTGGCCGGGCTGACCGCCTTCGTGGTGCGCCAGCTGCACCTGCCCAAACCGCTGATCGACGTGCGGCTGTTCGCCAACCGCGCGTACTCCGGGGTGGTCGCCACCAACCTGCTGTCGGTGCTGGGCCTGACCGGGCTGGTGTTCTTCCTGTCGCAGTACTTCCAGTTGGTCAAGGGCTTCAGCCCGCTGACCGCCGGGCTGGCCGAGCTGCCGGCCGCGGTGACCGCCACCGTGGTCGGGGTGCTGGCCGGGGTGGCGGCCCGCTGGTTCACCCCGCGGGTGGTGCTGACCACCGGGCTGGCCGTGGTCGGGGTGGCGATGGCGACGCTGACCATGCTGCGCCCGGACACCCCCTACCTGCCCCTGGGGGCGACGCTGTTCGTCATCGGCGTCGGCCTCGGCCTGGCCTTCACCGCGGCCAGCGACCTGATCCTGACCATCGTGCCCAAGGAACGCGCCGGGGCGGCCGCCGCGGTGTCGGAGACCGCCTACGAGCTCGGCGCGGCGCTGGGCATCGCCACCCTGGGCAGCATCGTCACCGCGGTCTACCGCAATTTCGCCGCGCCGGAAGGGATTCCGGCCCTGGCGGTGGCGCGGTCGCGGGACTCGCTCGGGGTGGCCGTGGAGACGGCGGCGCGGCTGCCCGCCGCGCAGGGCGATGCGCTGCTGGCCGCCACCCGCGGCGCGTTCACCCACGGGCTGGCCATCGCGGCCGGCGCCGGCGCGGCGTTGATGCTCGTGTCCGCGCTCGCGGTGTGGGTGCTGCTGCGCGACCTGCGCTTCCTGTTCGGCCGGCTACCAGGCCAGCCGCAGGTCGGCGTGCTGGCGGATCCAGGTGTGCATGGCGATACCGGCGGCGACGGCGGCGTTGATGCTGCGGGTCGAGCCGAACTGTGCGATCGACACCACTAGCGCCGCACCGTTCTTCGCCTCCTCGGTGATCCCCGGCCCCTCCTGGCCGAAGATCATCAGGCAGTCCCGCGGCAGCGTGGTCCGCTCCAGCCGCACCGCCCCGGGCACGTTGTCCACGGCGACGACGGTCAGCCCCGCCCCGGCCGCGAAGTCCAGCAGTTCGGCGGTGCTGTCGTGGTGGCGCAGCCGCTGGTAACGGTCGGTCACCATGGCGCCGCGGCGGTTCCACCGGCGCCGGCCGATGATGTGCACGGTGTGCACGGCGAACGCGTTGGCGGTGCGCACCACCGAGCCGATGTTGGCGTCGTTGCAGAAGTTCTCGATCGCGATGTGCAGCGGGTGCCGGCGGGTGTCGATGTCGGCGATGATCGCCTCCCGGGTCCAGTACCGGTAGGCGTCGACGACGTTGCGGGAGTCCCCGTCGCGCAACAGCTCCGGGTCGTAGCGCGGGTCGTCCGGCCAGGGTCCCGGCCACGGCCCGACCCCGGGGCCGTGTCCCCACTCGGTGGGGCCGGGCTGATCGGCGGCGTCAGTTCCGGTCACGGGGCACCCTCCAGAGCCCGGCGTGGGTGCCGACCAGCGACACGGTCGCGTACAGCACCGCCTCGTTGATCTCGCCCTGGGTGCACAGCGACGCCTTGACCTGCACGGCGTCCAGCGCCGCGTCCGGCAGCACCAGTACCGACGAGCCGTACACGTCGCAGGCGTAGCTCAGCCCGGGCCGGGGCCGGGTCGGTGCGGCCAGCACCATCATCGGCCCGCCCCGGGCGGCCGACTCGTCGGCGTACTGCCGGGCCGGCCCGTCGATCTGCAGGCCGAGCAGCATGTAGCCGTCGCCGGTGAAGGCCTCCGCGTCGTGCAGGGCGGCCGGGGTGAGCACGCTGCCGTCGGCGCGGAACGCCTCGACGCTGGTGGTGTGCAGCGACAGCCCGGTGTCGTTGGGGTTGGTGGGCAGCACCCCAACCGGGTACGCCGCGCCGTAGGCGGCGGCGGTGCCGGGGATGCGGTCGCGCGGGGAGTACACGTACACCCCGCGCACCTGGGCGCGGTCGCGCAGCGGCCCGAGGCACACGGTGCCGGTGAGCCGGTCCGGTCCGTCGGCGACGGCGGGCCGCACCGACAGGTCGGCGACGTCGTCGCAGCCGCCGACCGCGTCGGCCTCGATCGGGTGCGCGAGCGCGCCGTACAGGCCGAACCGCACGTCGGTGGGGGCGGCGTGGGCCCCGCCCTCGGTGGCCGGCGCGGCGTCGACGTCGACGAGCACGTAGTCGCCGTCCCAGCGCAGGTTCGACACCGACATGTTGAAGCCCAGCACCGACAGCGACTCCCCGACGGAGGCGACCGGGGCGCCGTAGACGAGCTCCGGACCGGACTCCGGCGAGCACCCGGCGGCGACCACCACCGCCGCGGCCGCCAGCACCGCCAACAGCGATCGCACCGCGCCTAGGTCCGCCCTCGGCCCTTGCCGAACACCTTGGTCACCGCCCGCACCAGCGCGCGCGGCACCAGCCGTCCGGCGGTGGTGAGCACCTGGTACTGCAGGCCCGGGATGATGACCACCTTGCCCTTGGCCACGGCGGCCAGGGTGTCGTCCACCACGTCGTCGACCTGCAGCCACAACAGCGACGGGGTGCCGGACATGTCGATGCCGGCCCGGCGGTGGAACTCGGTGCGCACGAAGCCCGGGCACAGCGCGTGCACCCCCACCCCGGTGCCGCTCAGCCCGTTGGCCAGGCCCTCGGAGAACGAGATCACCCACGCCTTGGACGCCGAGTAGGTCGAGCCGCGGCCGGGCAGCAGCCCGGCCACGCTGGCCACGTTGATCACGGTGCCGCGGCCGGCGTCGAGCATCGGTGGCAGTGCGGCGTGGGTGAGCTGCATGACGGCGGTGACATTGACGTCGAGCTGGGCCTGCAGCAGGGCCAAGTCGGCGGTCCAGAACTCGCCGGAGGTGCCGAACCCGGCGTTGTTGACCAGCACCTGCACCCCGCGAGCGAGCCGCTCGGCCACCCTGGCCCGGTCCGCGGCCACCGACAGATCGGCGGGCAGCACCTCGACGTCGACGCCGTGGCGGGTGTGCAGCTCGTCGGCCAGCCGCCGCAGCCGCCCCACGTCGCGGGCGACGAGCACCAGATCGTGGCCGTCGGCGGCGTAGCGCCGGGCGAACCCCGCACCGAGTCCCGCGGTCGGTCCGGTGATCAGCGCGACGGGTCGGGTCATGGATGCAGGGTAACTACCGCTGATGCTGCGGCGAGTGCCGGCCGCTCTGTGCGTCCGGCCGCGGCGCCGGGCCGGGCGGCGCCGGCGGTTCCGGCGGCCGGCCCGGGGTGGGCTGCAGCGGCCGGCTCGGGGTGCCGGTGCGGCGCGCGACGGCCGGGCCGTTCTGCGGCTGCGGGATCGGCGGCAGCACCCGCAGCAGGTCGTTGAACTGGCGCACCACGCGCAGCCCCTCGTCCCACTCGGCGCGCCCGCTGGTCAGCGGCATCGCGACCAGCGTCCAGTGCTCCTCGTTCCACATGATCTCGGCGCAGTCCGGCGCGGTGTGGGCGAAGGTCACCATGCGGCGGTCGCAGGCCCGCCGGGCGGCGTCGAGGTTGGTCGAGTACACCATCCGCGGGCCGATCGCGCCGAGCAGCCACATGTCGCTCTCGCGCGGCTCCTTGATGTCCTTCAGCCGCAGGTCCATCACCACGTTGGTGCCGACCTTGCGGTGCAGCGCGATCACGGTAGCGACCTCGTCGAGGTCGAAGATGAACACCGCCTCGCCCCGGATCTGGCCGAGCACCACGTTGCGCGCGGTGACGTCGCCGACGGTGGACATCACCCCGCGCTTCCAGCGCTTGACCAGATCGGGCGACTCGGGTTCGTAGTCGAACCCGTGCTGTTTCGCCCAGGACTTGCGGCGGCGGCCCCGACCGCGGCGGCGGTCGAGGTCGACGTACAGCAGCACCGCCGCACCGACCAGACACAGTGCGGACAGCGTGAACCAAAGCGGGACCATTGCGCCTAGCCTACGTGCTGGTAGCCGGGGTGCCGCTACCCCGGCACGGTCACAACCCGGTTACCGGTTGGCTTCGTCACGTTCCCGCCCGGTTTCCAGGTAGCTCACGATCGCGTTCGTCAGCCCGCGCCGGGCCAGTTCCAGGTCGGTGTAGGTGCCCAGCTGGCGCTCGGAGACGATGCCGCGCATGGCGCCGGGGATGAACGCCGCGACCTCGCGGATCCGCTCGGGGTCGAGGTCGAGGCCGGCGAACGCCTCCCGGCAGGTCTGCAGCCAGCCCCTGCCCCAGCTCGACAGCTCGGCGGCGGTGCGCGGATAGCAGCGCTCGAGCTCGTCGCGGTCGCGCGGCAGCGCGGCGCGCAGGTTCTCGATGGCGCGGGAGTCGCGGGCGGTGAGCCCGTCGTAGAGCACGTCGATGATGGCGGCGACGCGGTCCCGCAGCGGGGCGGCCGGGTCCGGCCGGCCCAGGAAGCCGGCCCGGCGCTCGGCGGTGCGGCGCAGCACCGCCGCCCACAGCCCGTCGATGTCGCCAAACTGGTACTTCACCGCGCCCCAGGTGGCGCCGATGCGCTTGGCGATGCGGTTGGCCGAGACCGCGCCCGGGTCGCCGGTGGCCAGCGCGTCCAGCGCGGCCTCCAGCATGTTCTCCCGGGTGGCCAGGCCGCGCCGGTTGGCGCGGCGAACCCGTTCGGTCGGACCCGCTTCGAGCATCTTCGGCAGCCTATCGCCGATTCGGCGAATCCGGCCCCACGTTTCACAGATACTTCTACCATTCGTCGGCAGCAGGCATCACGCAGGACGGAAGGGCACCGGTGCCGATGGCCAAACCCCCGTTGTCGATGAAGCCCACCGGCTGGTTCCAGGTCGCCTGGTCCGACGAGCTCGGCGTCGGCGAGGTGCGCGCACTGCGCTACTTCGGCGAGGACCTGGTGGCCTGGCGGTCGGCCTCCGGGCGGGTCACCGTGATGAACGCCTACTGCGAGCACCTCGGCGCGCACCTGGGCTACGGCGGCGAGGTGGTCGGCGAGGTGATCCAGTGCCCGTTCCACGGCTGGCAGTGGAACGCCGAGGGCCGCAACGTGTGCATCCCCTACCAGGACCGGCCGAACCGGGGCCGGCGCATCCGCACCTACCCGGTGGTGGAACGCAACGAGTCGATCTACATCTGGCACGACCTGCTGGGCCGGGAGCCGTTCTTCGACGTGCCGGACGTGTTCGCGTCGTTCGACGACGGCCGCACCGCCGCCGACTACTGGCCGCAGCAGCGGCTGTTCCGCGCCGGCCTGGAGCTGCACCCGCAGTACGTGCTGGAGAACGGCGTGGACTTCGCCCACTTCAAGTACGTGCACCGGACCCCGATCACGCCGGTGTTCACCCGCCACGACTTCACCGCGCCGTGGTCCTACGTCGACTTCACCATCACCTTCGACGGCGACGAGAACCAGCGCATCGAGGACGTCGACAGCGGGGTGAACGCCATCAACGGCGGGCTGGGGGTGGCGGTCACCCGCAGCTGGGGCATGGTCGACAACCGCACCATCTCCGCGATCACCCCGGTCGACGAGGCCACCTGCGACGTGCGGTTCATGGTCTACATCGGCCGCACCCCCGGCCGCGACGACGAGCGCGCCGCGGCGAAGGCCGAGCAGTTCGGCCAGGAGGTGATCCGGCAGTTCACCCAGGACATCCACATCTGGTCGCACCAGCGCTACTCCGACCCGCCGGCGCTGGCGACCGCGGAGTACGAGGGGTTCACCACGCTGCGCCGGTGGGCGCTGCAGTTCTACCCCGACGGCTTGGGCGGCAGCGCCGCCGATCTCGCGGCGGCATCCAGCAGAGAGGGCACAGGCGAATGAACAGACCGATCCGGGTGTTCCAGGTGGCCACCGGCAACGTCGGCCGGGAGATGATCAAACGGTTGCAGCACCGCGACGACCTGCAGCTGATCGGCGTGCACTGCTACAGCCCGGACAAGATCGGCCGCGACGTCGGCGAGCTCGCCGGGATCGGGCCGATCGGCGTGCGGGCCACCGGCACCGTCGAGGAGATCATCGCCGCCCGGCCGGACGTGCTCACCTTCCACGGCGTGTTCCCCGACGAGGACCTCTACGTCAAGGTGCTCGAGGCCGGGATCAACATCGTCACCACCGCCGACTGGATCACCGGCTGGCACCGCGACACCAACCATCCGCACCCGTCCGGCAGGCCGGTCACCCAGCTGCTCGCCGAGGCCTGCGAGCGGGGTGGTTCGACGTTCTACGGCACCGGGATGAACCCCGGGCTCAACCAGATCCTGGGCGTGGTGTGCTCGGCCGACGTCGCCGAGATCGAGAACATCACCACCATCGAGAGCGTGGACGTGTCCTGCCACCACAGCCGGGACACCTGGATCGAGGTGGGCTACGGCCTGCCGGTCGACGACCCGGACATCCCGGCCAAGCTGGAGAAGTTCACCCGGGTGTTCGCCGACAGCGTGCTGATGATGGCCGACTGCTTCGACCTGGAGCTCGACGAGGTCACCTTCAGCGCCGAACTCGGCGCCTGCACAAAGGATGTCGACCTGGGCTGGTACCGGCTGCCGAAGGGGTCGCTGGGCGGCAGCTACATCAAGTACCAGGGCATGGTCGACGGGGTGCCGCGCATCGAGACGCACCTGGAGTGGCAGATGACCCCGCACACCGATCCGCACTGGAACATCAAGGGCTGCTACATCACCCGGATCCAGGGCGATCCGTGCGTGTACAACAAGCACATGATCATCCCGAAACCCGGTGTGGATCTTTCCGATCCGGACGCGTTCGCCTCGATCGGGATGACGGTGACCGGGCTGCCGGCGCTGAACGCCATCGCCTCGGTGGTGGCCGCCCCGCCGGGCCTGCTCACCAGCGCCGACGTGCCGCTGCGGGGCTTCGCCGGCCGGTTCAGGCGCTAGCCGCCTGTCCCCGCGAGCAGACGCAAAACCCCCCGGATCCCGAAGGAAATGGGGGGTTTCGCGTCTACTCGCCGGAGAACGGGGGTCAGCCCAGCACGAGCGAGTTGCCGTCCGGGGAGACGTTGACCGGCACCACGTCGCCGTCGTGCACCTCGCCGGACAGCAGCAGCTTGGCCAACTGGTCGCCGATGGCCTGCTGGATCAGCCGGCGCAGCGGGCGCGCCCCGTACTGCGCGTCGAAACCGCGCTGGGCCAGCCACCTCTTGGCCGCATCGGACACCTGCAGCGTCAGCCGCCGCTGCGACAGCCGCTTGGCCAGCTGCCCCAGCTGGATGTCGACGATCTGCACCAGCTCCTCCGGGTTGAGCCCGTCGAAGATGATGATGTCGTCGAGCCGGTTGATGAACTCCGGCTTGAAGTGCGCCCGCACCGCGGCCATCACCTGCTCCTCGGTGCCACCCGCACCCAGGTTCGAGGTCAGGATGAGGATGGTGTTGCGGAAGTCGACCGTGCGGCCCTGGCCGTCGGTGAGTCGGCCGTCGTCGAGCACCTGCAGCAGGATGTCGAAGACGTCCGGGTGGGCCTTCTCGATCTCGTCGAACAGGATCACCGTGTACGGCCGCCGGCGCACCGCCTCGGTCAGCTGACCGCCCTGGTCGTAGCCGACGTAGCCGGGGGGCGCACCGACCAGCCGGGCCACCGAGTGCTTCTCGGAGTACTCGCTCATGTCGATGCGGACCATCGCCCGCTCGTCGTCGAACAGGAACTCCGCCAGCGCCTTGGCCAGCTCGGTCTTGCCGACGCCGGTCGGGCCGAGGAACATGAACGAGCCGGTCGGCCGGTTCGGGTCGGCGACCCCGGCCCGGCTGCGCCGCACCGCGTCCGAGACGGCCTGCACGGCCTTCTTCTGCCCGACGACGCGCTTGGCCAGCTCGTCCTCCATGCGCAGCAGCTTGGCCTGCTCGCCCTCGAGCATCCGGCCGGCGGGGATCCCGGTCCAGGCCGACACCACCTCGGCGATGTCGTCCGGGCCGACCTCCTCCTTGAGCATGACGTTCTGCCGGGCCTCGGCCTGCGGGGTGGCGGCCTCGAGCTTCTTCTCCACCTCCGGGATGCGCCCGTAGCGCAGCTCGGCGACGCGCGCGTAGTTGCCGTCGCGCTCGGCCAGGTCGGCCTCGAGCTTGAGCGCCTCGAGCTGCTCCTTGAGCTCGCGGACGGCCTCGATGGCCTTCTTCTCGTTCTGCCAGCGGGTGGTGAGCTCGGCCAGCTTCTCCTTCTGGTCGGCCAGTTCGGCGCGCAGCTTGGCCAGCCGCTCCTTGGAGGCCTCGTCCTCCTCCTTGGACAGCGCCATCTCCTCGATCTCCAGCCGGCGCACCAGGCGCTCGACCTCGTCGATCTCAACCGGCCGCGAGTCGATCTCCATCCGCAGCCGCGACGCCGCCTCGTCGACCAGGTCGATGGCCTTGTCCGGCAGGAAGCGGGCGGTGATGTAGCGGTCGGACAGCGTCGCCGCGGCCACCAGCGCGGAGTCGGTGATGCGGACACCGTGGTGCACCTCGTAGCGCTCCTTGAGGCCGCGCAGGATGCCGATGGTGTCCTCCACCGACGGCTCGCCGACGTAGACCTGCTGGAATCGGCGCTCCAGGGCCGGGTCCTTCTCGATGTACTTGCGGTACTCGTCGAGCGTGGTGGCGCCGACCAGGCGCAGCTCACCGCGGGCCAGCATCGGCTTGATCATGTTGCCGGCGTCCATCGAGCCCTCGCCGGTCGCGCCGGCGCCGACGATGGTGTGCAGCTCGTCGATGAACGTGATGATCTGCCCGGCCGAGTTCTTGATCTCGTCGAGCACGGCCTTGAGCCGCTCCTCGAACTCGCCGCGGTACTTCGAGCCGGCCACCATCGAACCGAGGTCCAGGCTGATCACGGTCTTGTCGCGCAGGCTCTCCGGCACGTCGCCGGCCACGATGCGCTGCGCCAGGCCCTCCACGATGGCGGTCTTGCCGACACCGGGTTCGCCGATGAGCACCGGGTTGTTCTTGGTCCGGCGGCTCAGCACCTGGATCACCCGGCGGATCTCGTTGTCGCGGCCGATGACCGGGTCGAGCTTGCCCTCCCGGGCCCGGGCGGTCAGGTCGGTGGAGTACTTCTCCAGCGCCTTGTAGGTGCCCTCCGGGTCCGGGCTGGTGACCCGGCCGCTGCCGCGCACCTTCACGAACGCCTCGCGCAGCGCCTGCGGCGAGGCGCCGCGGCCGGTGAGCAACTTGGCCACATCGCTGTCACCGGTGGCCAGGCCCACCATGAGGTGCTCGGTCGAGACGTACTCGTCGTCGAGTTCGGTGGCGAGCTGCTGGGCCGTGTTGAGGGCGGCCAGCGCCTCGCGGGACAGCTGCGGCTGGGTGGTGCTGCCGGTCACGGTGGGCAGCCGGTCCAGGATCCGCTGGGTCTCGGAACGGATGGTCGCGGGCTCGACGCCGACGGCCTCCAGCAGCGGTGCGGCGATGCCGTCGGTCTGGGTCAGCAACGCCATCAGCAGGTGCGCCGGCACGATCTGCGGATGCCCGGCGGCACTTGCCGACTGCAGCGCCGCGGTCAACGCGGCCTGCGTCTTCGTCGTCGGATTGAACGAGTCCACGACTTCTCCCCTTCGTCTTTGAAGAATCTTGTCGCGATGTATAACGACGTCATTCTTGAGTCTGTTCCGCTCAAGTCTGAAAATCTAGCGGAGTGCTCCGTCACATTCGGCCGAACCGGGGTTAGCGTGCCTGTATGTCCGATACCGGCTTCGGCGACTTCGAGTTCGAGCGGAAGTTCTTCGTCGGCGAGATGCCGGCCGTCGCGGCCGCCGACCCCAGCCCCGTCCTGATCGCGCAGGCCTACCTGTTCCGCGCCGACGGGTACGCGGTGCGGGTGCGCCTGCAGGGACCCGCCCCGGTCGAGATCCCGGACCGCCCGGCCGACGTCGTGCACGCCCTCGGCGAGGACGGCATCGGCACCATGACCGCCAAGGGCCCGGCCGTCGGCGGCACCCGCTACGAGGCCGAACGGGAGATCGACCCGGTGGTGGCCGGGGAGATCATCGCCCGCGCCGACCACGTGGTGCTCAAGGTGCGCACCTCGGTCTGGCTGGGCGAGGACGGCTGGACCATCGACCGCTTCCTGGCCGCCAACGCGCCGCTCATCCTGGCCGAGGTGGAGCGCAACACCCCGGTGGTGGACCTGCAGATCCCGCCGTTCTGCCGCACCGAGGTCAGCGAGGACGAGCGGTTCCGCAACGAGTACCTGGCCTACACCCCGTTCTCCGACTGGGCCGCCGACTACCTCCGCGAGCTCGAGCGGGTCGGGCCGGTGTTCCTGGAGGGACTCGGCCACAATCGGTTCGACGGCTGCTGACCCCGGGCCCGCGGATGCCCGGCCCGACGCGCTAGGTTGCTGCGGTGGCAGCGATCCTGGCCGACCTGATCCCGCTGGCGCTCGTCGTCGCGTTGTCGCCGTTGTCGGTCATCCCGGCGGTGCTGGTGCTGCAGACACCCCGGCCGCGGCCGACCGCACTGGCGTTCACCGCCGGCTGGCTGTTCGGGCTGGCCGCGCTCACCGCGGTGTTCGTCGCTCTGGGCAACGCGCTCGACGGCGACCTGCAGCCGCCCGGTTGGGCGGCCTGGCTGCGGATCGTGGTCGGGGCGGGGCTGATCGGCTTCGGGGTCTACCGCTTCCTGACCCGTCACCGCGCCGCGCACCAGCCGCGCTGGATGCGGGCCCTGGCCGCGGTGACCCCGCCGCGCGCGGCGGCCACGGCGGTGGTGCTCGTGGCGGCGAACCCGAAGGTGCTGTTCATGTGCATCGCGGCCGGGCTGGCCATCGGCACCGACGGGCCGCAGGCCCGCCCCGCGCTCGCGGTGCTGTGCTTCGCCCTGCTCGCCGGTTCCACCGTGCTGCTGCCGACGGCGGCCTACGCCGCCTCCGGGGACCGGCTGCGCGGCCCGATCGACGCGCTCGGCGCCTGGATGGAGCGCCGGCACGCCCTGCTGGTCGCGGCGATCCTCGTCGTGCTCGGCGCGATGGTCCTCGCCAAGGGACTGCACGCCCTGTAGCCCGGCGCCGGGCGCGGTGCGGCCGCCGCTCGGCCGAACGGGCCGGCCGCCGGCCTCACCTACACTCGACGGGCGTGGGGTTGGAAGACCGCGAGTCCTTGCGCATCCTGCGCGATGCGGTTGATCCGGACCACGGCTCCGACGAGGTGGTCCGCACCTTCTACACCCGCTGGTTCGCCCGGGACCTCTCGGCGCGCGACCTGTTCCCGCCCGACATGGCCGAGCAGCGCGCCACCATCGCCGCGGCGCTGACCTGGCTGTTCGGCCAACTCGTGGACCGGCGCGCCCAGGAGCCGGTGTCGTTCCTGGCGCAGTTGGGCCGCGATCACCGCAAATACGGTGTGACACCGGCGCATTACGAGTCGATGCGGGACGCGCTGTACACCTCGCTGCGCGACCACCTTGCCGACCGCTGGGACGCCCGGCTCGACGCGGCGGCCCGGGATGCGCTGACCCTGTTCACCGGCGTGATGAGTGGTGCGGCCGACGCCGAGCCGGGGCCGGCCTACCGCGACGGCACGGTGGTGGAGGTCCTGCGGGTCACCCGCGACGTCGCGGTGGTGCGGCTGCAGCTCGACGCGCCGCTGGACTACCACCCGGGCCAGTACGTCACGGTGCAGGTGCCGCAGTGGCCGCGGCGCTGGCGCTACCTGAGCCCGGCGGTGCCGTGCGACGCCGGCGGCGCGATCGAGTTCCACGTCAAGTCGGTGATCGGCGGCATGGTGAGCCCGGCGATCGTCAACGAGACCCGGCCCGGGGACCGCTGGCGGATCTCCAGCCCGCACGGCGGGCTGCACGTCGACCGTGAGGACGGGGACGTGCTGATGATCGCCGGCAGCACCGGGCTGGCGCCGCTGCGCACCCTGATCATGGATCTCACCCGGTTCGGCGAGAACCCGCGGGTGCACCTGTTCTTCGGCGGCCGGTTCCCGTGCGATCTCTACGACCTGCCGACGCTGTGGCAGATCGCCGCGACGAATCCGTGGCTGTCGGTGACCCCGGTCTCGGAGTTCGACACCGATCCGCCGTGGGCGGCGGACTACCCCGACCCGCGGCCGCCGCGCGGCCTGCACGTGCGCCAGACCGGCACCCTGGCCGAGGTGGTCACCCGCTACGGGGCCTGGAGCGACCGGCAGATCCTGATCTGCGGCAGCCGGGCCATGGTGGAGGCGACCCGGGCGGCGCTGATCGCCCGGGGGGCGCCGCCGGAGCGAATCCAGCACGACCCCTGGTGACCGGTCACCACACCCCGGGCACCAGCCGGTAGCGCACCCGCTCGGTGTACTCGCGGTAGCCGTCGAGTTCGGCGACGAGCAGCCGCTCCTCGTCGTGGATCCGGCAGGCCAGCACCAGCACCCCGGGCACGACCAGCCCCAGCCCGCACCAGGAGCCGAGGGCGAGCGGGATGCCGAGCATCATCACCACGTTCCCGGCGTACATGGGGTGGCGGACCAGCCCGTACAGGCCGGTGGTGGCCAGCTTCTGGCCGGCCTCGACCCGCACGGTGGCGGCGGCGTAGTTGTTCTGCAGCACCACCAGCACCGGCGTCATCAGCCCGATCGCCACCAGCAGGTCCCCGGCGACCACCACCGGTGTGGGCACGGCGGACCAGCCCAGCCGGTGGTCCAGCGCACTCACCACGAGCATGCTCAGCAGCGAGAGCCACAACCCGGCCATCACCGCCTTCTGCACCGGCCGGGTCTCGGCCGCCGGCCCGCCCCGCATCCGGCGCTGCAGCGCCTCCGGGTTGTTGAAGTACAGGTAGGCGCTGGAGGCCCAGGTGGCCAGCGTGAACACCACCAGCAGCACCCAGGCCTGCCAGTAGTGCACGGTGCCGGCCACCGCGAAGATGATGATGCCGAACAGCACCGGCTCGACCAGGCCGGTGATCATCAGGCGCAGTGCGGGTTTCACCGTCACGACCTCACCGCCGCCCGGTCGCGTCGCGGTCGAGCAGCCGGCTCAGCGTGCGCGGGGTGGGTGCCCGGAACAGCGCCGAGACCGGCAGCCGGGTGCGCAACATCCGGTTGACCGCGGCGACGGCGCGCATGGCCGACAGCGAGTCGCCGCCGAGGTCGAAGAACGAGTCGTCGACGCCGACGTCGTCGCGGTCGAGCACCTCGCCGAAGATCCCGCAGACCACGGAGGTGTCCGGGGTGAGCGGCCCGTCGGCGTGCGGTTCGGGGGCGGCCGGCCGCCGGGTGCCGACCGGGCGCGGCTCGCCGACGAGCTCGCCCGGCGCCCGGTCGGGGTGGGCGGTGAGCTCGGCGAGCAGCCGCCGGAACCGGTCGACGAGGTCGCGCACGTCGGCCTCGCCGAACACGTCGGTGCGGTACTGCACGAACAGTTCGAGCTCGTCGCCGGGGATGGCCTGCACGGCCAGCGGGTAGTGGTAGAGGTCGCGGGCCTGCACCCCGGTCACGACCGGCCCGTCGTCGGTGAGGGCGGCGGGGTCCAGCGGGTAGTTCTCGTAGACGAACAGCGTGTCGAACAACTGCTCCTGCCCGACCAACCGGTGCAACTGCGGCAACGCCACATGCTGATGCTCCAGCGTCACC